>Ga0210003_1001315_pt1 | contig 22045 bp, 14 predicted proteins | sample LantaG_FD_182804 | JGI IMG/M metagenome (GOLD analysis project Ga0210003, IMG submission 182804) | Deep subsurface microbial communities from Baltic Sea to uncover new lineages of life (NeLLi) - Landsort_02402 metaG (SPAdes) (version 2) | ecosystem: Environmental > Aquatic > Marine > Oceanic >... | reverse complement strand
CTGGCTTTGTGCGCCGACGCCGCCACAGCCCAAACATACGAACGCGACCAGCCGAACCTGGTCCCGCAAAAAACATACAACCTATAACCGATGCAATGCCAATGACTTACGCATGACAGTGCCATTACACTCTGACACCACACCAAAGCCGGGTCATCCTTGCTCAGATAATCCAGTATCATCCTGTGTTCTTCCGGGCGCTTCGGAAACCCTCCCGCTATCATCGCATCGAATCGTCCCGACTCTTTTGCATAAGGCCCCTTATCAACTTCCGCCACATAGTTCTCATTGGGATGCTCATCGTTAATCAGCCCCGCCATTATCGCACGCATATTACACTTTGATATTCCCATCACCGCCACCTTGCCCGAAAGTCCCCACTCACTCTTGCGACCGCGCAACAGCCGCAGTGCCCGCTTCTCAGGAAAGTGTGGCCCCGTCGGAACAGTCATCGTCTTGCCGTATATCCAGTTGCTCGTGACATGATTCGCCACATTATCCATGATCACCCCCGCATAACCCGCCATCATCCACGCAGAGACATAATACGAATTGCGATTGATCCTCGTGAGTTTATTAGCATCCTCCAATGGCATAACAGCCGAGATTTCATCGAGCTTCCTGTTCCTTGTTCGTGTCCTGAAGTAACTATCCGACACGGGCATTCGCGTAGATATCTCCAGCACTGCAGGAACAGCCTTAGCAGGCGCCGCCGGATGAATAACATCCATCCGATGCAACACGGCCCGTTCACCACTTTCGATAGTGCATACTTCGACGTCCCGGTCTATCGTATAACCCGCGGGGATAACGTATACCCACAGCGGATTAATCTTGTATTCAGACTTCTTCCCCCCGCAATTTGCTGTGAACTTATCATAAGTCGTAACCTTCGATTGGTCCCACCCGATGAATTCGTCCATTAGTGAACCAGAAGGCTTTGCCTTGCTGCCCGGTTTCGCCCGGCGGTTCGCCCCGAATATCCGATAGAGGTGCACAATATCGGAGTACATATCCGCGCCTTTAGCTTTTGAATCTCCCTCGTAGTCCACTTCCACAACAAGCATACCCTGCTTAACAAAAGAGCCTATCAGTTCGCTATCCGAAACTGTCCCTATCCGTGCAATGCCAGGGTTTTTAACATAAACCACGGTAATCACAGCCTTGTCACTCGACTCCTCCGGCCCAAACACCCGAAACCCAAGCTCACGCTTAAGCAGCGGACTGCGAAACTTCCCCGTCTCAATGACCCGCAAACCTGACGCGTCAATAGGAACTTGCTTCGCAACTAACTGCTCACCACCACCCACACCCAATATAATCAGACTAACAAGTAACCTGCACGCGCTAATCCGACATTTATCATTTAAGCGGTCACAGAACATAATTTTCTCCTTACAACATCAATAATTTTACAGAAATCACCCTGAGTTGTCAAGAAATTCCTCTTTCAACACAGTTTTCTTGAACATTTGCACGAAAACATGGTTTCTTGCTTGAACCGACCACATTCAAAAACTACGAAAGAAAAGCAAGTTGACTCTAATTGATAGTGCAATGGAGAACTAAGAAAATCTTTTTTCTTCTAAGTAAATCCTTGCTTGTGCGTCTACAATAGAGACAGGCAGTAGTGAGATTCATGATGGTTTGCCGAATGGGACTTTCTATTAAATTGTAGGGAGGTATGTAAAAATGGACCTTGGAAGAATAAAACTATGTATTATTATAAGGTATTAGCTTTGGAGAAACGCAGTGAAAACAAATGCAGACCATAGACAATTATCTAAGAAAAAACTGTTTCGGTCGCTTGTTTGGTCATGCATATTACTTGCTGTCTTTGCTGTAGTATTTTCGGTATTCCGTCAAATAAGGACCAGCAAAGCCTTGGCAAAGATTGATGCGGCTCAACTGGTTCGGAACGTACGCAAAAGTGAAAACTGGATTCATGACGTAAACAGTCTTCTGATTCGTGTTAAGAGCAAGTGGACGAAAACGCCGGAGGCTATTGCCGACCGCCTCGAAGAATTGAAAAAGGACAATCCTAACATTAAACCGGACCCGAACCGGCACTGGGGTTTAAAAACCAGCTTTACGGATAACCTGGAATTCGCCGTCCGGCAAGGCTCAAAGGAGAATCGCCGACTTAGGTTTCTGAAAGACACACCTGGACGACGGCGTTTTCTGGAGATATTTGATGGCAAAGAACTCTTGTCTTACAGCAAGGATTTCACTCCTCCAAACGAGTTCTATTTGATATCGAATCCCCGTAAGAGTTCCATTGAGTTGTTTCTACCCATGAGTTGGCCGAGGGCCCAGTACCATGTGTTCTGGTCGTCACCGATAAGCACCGAGCAAATACTCAACGAGATGGGAAGGGCGAAAGAATTCGTATGTGTGGGGCGCGAAGACTATCGAGGGGTGGATTGTTACGTCCTTGAGTGTGAGCCGCGATTTTTTGGCGGACGGGTTAGACGCTGGTACGTGGGAGTTAAGGATGGGTTGTTATACGGAAATATGTTCTTGGACGGTGGCAGGAAGAGTTCGGAACATTGGACACTGGATTACAAAGAGGTTGCTCCGGGGTGCTGGTATCCAATGAGGCAGGGATATGAATTGTATAATGAGAAGTGGTTTAGGACCTACCTTGATTCCCGGCGAGACCTAGAAGTGCTTGAGGTCCGCGTAAATGAAGAATTACCTGATAAACTTTTTGAAATGCAGTTTAAGCCGGGCGTCAAAGTGAAAGATGAGCGTACCACTCCTTCTGGAGATGATTAGAGTAACACATAATGAGTTTTCATCTCCTACTGCCATCCTGTGCGAAGAGCAGGCTGATTACACCGATGTACAGAACCACAACTTCAGAGCAAATGGTAGCAGGAATCATAGCAGCAGCCAAATCAGGACCAAAGTAAGTGGTAGTACCAAGTCAAAAACTGTTGCGCGCTTGTTGCGCGCCTCACTTTTGAACTGTTGAGAAAAAAATCGACTTACGTAAATGATTGTAAGAAAAGAAGTTACAAACCACGCCCGGCAGGACTCGAACCTGCGACCTACGGATTAGAAATCCATTGCTCTGCCCAACTGAGCTACGGGCACAACTTTTTTAAGTTCTAATACGGTAACAACTTCCTGCTTTTACTGTCAAGAGTATGTTTACTTATTGACCTTCGCATAAGTAATGGAATGAACCTTGTAGCATGTGACCTTGCCGCACGCCGGCGTTTAGCCGGTCAACTCCACCTGCGGCTCAAATACGTCGTACCGCAGCCCGAACTGGCAAAAGTAATAAACCGAATAAGAGCGCACGAAGACAAACATCGGAAGAAGCGCAACCGTTCCAATATAGGGTATCAAAAAGACAATGCCGAGACCACAGCAGCAGCAGCTCGATAAGACCAAAACGAACACCAATGCTCCCAAAGCCATTCCTATTACGACCTGGAACAAAATGTACAAGGCAAATGCGCCCTTGTTGCTCTTCAGAAGCGACCCAAACTCACGCCACCCGTCGACACACCTGCAGCCGTGAAGGTACATAATCGGAACCACAAAGTCTTGCGTGAACTTCAGTATCAGCAAACAGGCAATGACTCCGCAAAGCAGAATAAGCCCACCCAGTATGATTGCAGCGATGGCCGCGGCGTTCAAATGGAAACCGGCTGCGCAAAACAGGCCGACCGAAAGGGCGATAATGCCGCCGAGCAACAGCGCCGCGAAAAAAAATACCAAGCCAACAACAAGGCGGAAACAAAACAGGCTGTTACCCTGCCGCCGGTACGTATGCCACGGCGCCTTCACCTCTGCCCTGTTAAGCGCCACGCAGTGCAGGAACATAAACCGACCGCGACTGCTAAGCCACAGCACCACCAGCATTATAGCTATCCCGACTACCAATGCTATTAAGCCCACCAGGATTATCACCGGCATCTCGTTGTGCAGGAATTGCTGAATGTCACCGCGGGACCATGCAGAGCCTTGCGAGCCGGGTGACGGAAATCCAACGTTGAAATTAAAGCCGCCCTGGCCCAATTGAGCCAGCCAGGCGCAGAAGCCGATCACAAACCACTTACCGAGGTCGAAGGGGCTAAACAGCATGAGCTTTGCCCGCTGGATAGCCGGGCTGAGTGGGTCAATAACACTTATCGAACGCCCTGGCATAAAGAATTCTCCGGGTCAACTGCCAAATGTGCAGCTCAGCTCACCGTCAGCTCCCGGGACCGCTCTGCGTTTGCCGCATTTGCTGCAGTTCTCTCTCGATGGGCCACTCCGCAAATGCAAGAACAAAGAGAATGATTATATTCGCTATTGGGATTAGCGCCAGCAGTCCCAGGGCCCAGCTAAAGCCCGCCTTGCCGAATATCCGGCAGTAGGCCCATACCGTAAGAGCAGTTACTAACAGGCTGAACAAAATCACGAATACCAGGAAGCAGCCTGAAAATAAAGCAACTCCTTCTCCAACATGTGGTTCCATTGAGGGGTGCATCTACTTGTCTCCTTTCAATAAGAGCGACAAACAAAAATTATGGATACTTCAGCAGGTAAGTATAGCGGACGCAACAGACGCTGCAAGAAAAATTTCCTATGGCCATATTTGTCTGCAGAAGGCAAAAGCCTTGCGGAAGCGGCCTGCATTCGGTAGCATCCATGGTGGCGTCTTGGTGTCAAAAGCCTGCAATTGAGCAGTTGTTGAGGATTTTGTGATGAAGGTAGGTGTGAAGAACCCGGGTTTATCCGAACTTGACGAGCTCTGCGTCCAGACTATTCGGTTTTTGTCTGTCGACGCCATACAAAAGGCGAACTCAGGCCATCCCGGCATGCCGATGGGGATGGCGCCTGCCGCGTACGTGCTCTGGGACAGGCGCCTTCGCTGCAATCCCGCCAACCCCGGATGGCCCAACAGGGACCGGTTCGTGCTCTCGGCGGGCCACGGCAGCACGCTGCTGTACTCGCTGCTGTATCTGACCGGTTATAATGTGAGCCTCGATGACCTGAAGAATTTTCGACAGTGGCACAGCAGAACCCCCGGCCACCCGGAACGCGACCTGGACTGCGGCGTTGAAGTCACCACCGGGCCCCTGGGACAGGGAATCTCGAACGCCGTTGGTATGGCCATAGCGCAGAAGTACTTGGCCAAGTATTTCAATCGCCAGGGCTTTGCGATACTCGACTACAAGATATATGCAATAGCAGGGGACGGCTGTCTGCAGGAAGGCGTATCATCAGAGGCAAGCTCCCTGGCCGGCCACCTTGGGCTCGATAATCTCATCGTCATCTATGACGACAACCACATCACAATCGACGGTGATACCAAACTTGCTTTTACCGAAGATACAGCAAAGCGTTATGAAGCATACGGCTGGCACGTTCAGATTGTCAAAGGCGACGGAAACGATATGGCTGCCTTTGAAAAGGCCCTGGAGGCAGCCGCCAATGAGAAGCATCGCCCATCGCTAATAAAATTGCGCACACATATCGCCTACGGCAGCCCCAACCTGCAGGATTCGGAAAAGGCCCACGGCTCACCCCTGGGCGAAGATGAAATCAAGTTAATGAAGAAAAATCTCGGCTGGGACCCGGAAAAGAGCTTCCACGTACCCGACCAGGTCGTCGAGTATATGCGAAAGGCCGTAGACAGGGGAAAACAAGCTGAGTCAGCCTGGGCCAATATGTTCGCCGAGTATGCAAAGCAGTACCCGGAGCCGGCCAAGCAATTCTGCGATGCCGCCGAAGGCAGGCTGCCGCCAGAGCTCGACGAGCTTTGGCCCACGTTTGAAGCGGGCAGTTCAGTCGCAACGCGTAAGGCCTCCGGTAAGGTGCTCGATGCCATAATGCCGAAACTGCCGCTTGTTTTAGGCGGTTCAGCAGACCTGACGCCATCCAATAATACCACGTTCGCCGACGCAAAGGACTTCCAGAAGGACCAGTGGGATGGAAGGTATATACACTACGGCGTCAGAGAGCATGCTATGGCTGCGATAATGAACGGCATTGCCGCGAGCGACCTGGCCAGGCCCTACGGCGGCACGTTCATGGTCTTCTCTGATTATATGAGGCCGGCGATTCGCATGGCAGCTTTGTCAAAGCACCCGACCATCTTTGTTTTCACTCACGACAGCATAGGTTTAGGTCAAGACGGCCCAACACACCAGCCGGTAGAGCAACTGGCTTCGCTGCGTGCAATACCGAACCTGCTTGTGATGCGCCCTGCCGACGCAAATGAAACAACACAGGCATGGAAGTTCGCCCTCCACTATCACGACGGTCCCGTTGCCCTGCTTCTTACCCGACAGGGTGTCCCTGTGCTCGACCAGAATAAATATGCCTCTGCGGAAAATTTGAGCAGAGGCGCCTACGTTCTGCAGAAAGCAGACGACGCCGATGTCCTGCTTCTGGCAAGCGGCTCGGAAGTTTCGCTTGCCTTGCGTGCCGCGGAGTCTCTGGCGAAAGACGGCATCAAGGCCCAGGTGGTAAGTATGCCCTGCTGGGAGCTTTTCGAAAGGCAGGACCAGGAATACAAGGATTCGGTCTTGCCGCCTGACGTCAAAGCAAGGGTTGGCGTGGAAGCGGGTGTCGAACAAGGCTGGCACAAATGGCTCGGCGACAGCGGCGTCTTCGTTGGAATGTCCACCTTCGGCGCCTCCGCACCCGGCAAAGTCTGCTTCGAAAAGTTCGGCATCACCGCTGAAAACGTCGTAAAAGCCGCTAGGAAGTCCATCGAGAAGGCCCGGGATTAGACTTCCCCGGAGCTGTTGCGTCGCACGCGGAGACCGTACCGACGGGACGCTTGGAGAAAAAACAGCCGGCTTCTTCTATGCCCGGGTGTGGCCCTGCTTTGGAAACGGGCGAACCGGCATTTCAAGTCCGTCTTACTACGCAAGACGATACGATTGCCCAACAGTTGCATTTCGCGTAGAATAAACAGCCAGGTTGGATACGTTGTCGCGAGATTAGCGTGCAACTCGGACATGACAAGACAGTCGCCGAAATAATCTCCCGGCTCCAGGCCGCCGGACCGGGTAAGGGGGCGGTCAAAGTCGAGGGGATGTGGGGGTCCTTTGCGCGCCTGCTGACGGCCCACATCTCCAACAAACTCGACAGGCCGATTATTCACGTCTGCCCGCACATCGATGACGCCGACAACGCCGCCGAAGACCTCCGGACCTTCGGCGCCAAAGATGTACTCGCCCTGCCTGCCTGGGAAGGCGAAGAAGCCGCAGCCGATGCCACCGATGAGATAAGGGCCGAGCGTTTAAGAGTGGCGATGAGACTTGTTTCAGGTGATAAAAACTTCCTGCTCACAACCTCCATTCAGGCCCTTTGTCAGCCCGCGGTCAAGCCCGAGGCCCTGGAGCAATGCCGGCTTGAACTGAGAGTGGACAAGACGCTGCCGCCGGGGCAGGTTGTCGAATGGCTGCTCGACAATGGTTTTGAGCATGTTGACACGGTCGACCTGCCGGGCCAGTTCGCACGTCGCGGCGGAATCGTGGATGTCTATGCGCCTCTGCTCGTTGAAAAAAACATCCGCAACCAAAACAACACCCGTATCACTCAACAGGCCACCGAGCCCATCAGAATTGAATTCTTCGCAAACACCATTGAAAGCATTCGACAGGTTAATCTTGACACTCAGCGCTCGAGTCGTCAGTTGCAGGAAGTTGACATTGTTTCGGCTGTGGCCGGGGCCGAGGAGCACCAAAGAGAGCTCTTTATAAATCTTCTGCCGGCCGAGTGCATAATAGTCCTTGAAGAACCTGCCGACATCGAGGAGGTCGCCCATGTTTTCCTGGACAGAGTGACCGAGCCGGGCCGGCTCTACAACTGGACCCACGTTTACCAGGCCATCGTCAACTTTTCCCAACTGCATATTTGCCGCTTCGCCACATCGGGCGGCGAAGATTTCCTCAAGCTTGGCGTCAGGAGCATCCAGCAATACCAACATAAGGCAGCTTCCCTGTGGAGCGGGCACAAGATAGCTTTGCAGCAGCTTGTCAACGAGGCAAAACAGGACAAGACCGTCTTGTTATACTGCGAAAGCCCCGCCGAAATCACGCGCCTTGGCGAGATTCTAAAAGACATTGAACCGAAGCTGCCGAGACGCTTCAAGATGCTGCACGGATTTATCCACCAGGGCTTTGTCATTGACTCGCTCAAGACAATCCTTATTACGCATCACGAGCTTTTCGGCCAGTATGGGCTGCTTCGAAGAAGGCAGCGTCCGATGCGGCCAAGCGCGCCGGTTGATACGCTTGCCGACCTGCAGCCCGGCGACTACGTCGTCCACGTCTCCTATGGTATAGGAAAATTCCTCGGCATACAAACGATAGAGGAAAAAGGCGGCAAAAGCGAGTACCTGACTGTCCAATATGCCGACGGCGTTAAGCTGCAGGTCGCCGCCAGCAACATCGCCCTGGTCCAGAAATACATCGGCACAAGCCCCAGGCGGCCTAAGCTGAGCAAGGTCGGCTCAAAAAGATGGCAGCGCCAGAAAGAAAAGGTCTCGCGTTCGGTACGGGACCTGGCCTCGGAGCTCCTCGATATTCAGGCCCAGCGCCAGAGTATGGGCGGCATAGCATACGGACCTGATTCGAACTGGCAGAGAGAATTCGAGGAATCTTTCCCATATCAGGAAACACCGGACCAGACCACCACCATCGAAGAAATCAAAACCGATATGCAGCAGCCGGTGGCGATGGACAGGCTGCTTTGCGGCGACGTAGGATACGGCAAGACAGAGCTTGCAATGCGGGCCGCCTTCAAGACCGTGGCCGATGGAAAGCAGGTCGCAGTGCTTGCACCAACCACCGTCCTGTGCATACAGCACGGCAGGACCTTCGCCGAACGATTTGCCGACTTTCCCGTCTGTATCGAAGTGCTAAACCGCTTCAGAACCGCAGCAGAGGCAAAGGACATAATCGCACGGACAAAAGCCGCACGGGTTGACATCCTGATAGGCACCCACCGGCTGCTGAGCGGCGACGTCGGATTCAAAGACCTGGGACTCCTGATTATCGACGAGGAGCAGCGATTTGGAGTCACGCACAAGGAGAAACTCAAGAAGCTGCGCGTCAACGTTGACATCCTCACAATGACCGCAACGCCAATTCCACGAACGCTGCATATGGCATTTCTGGGCCTGCGTGACATAAGCTCGCTGACGACGCCGCCGCTCGACAGGCGAAGCATAGTGACTGCCGTCACCGCCTACAACAACGAGCTTATAAAGAGGGCCGTCTACCGCGAACTGAATCGGCAGGGCCAGGTCTTTTTCGTGCATAACAGGGTAAGAACAATCGACAAAAAGGCGTGGGAGATACAGAAGCTCATTGGCGATGCAAAGGTTGCGGTCGCACACGGCCAGATGCCGAAAACGGAACTCGAAAAAACAATGATTGATTTTGTTCTCGGTGACATCGACGTGCTCGTGTGCACCACGATTATCGAATCGGGTCTGGACATTCCCAACGCCAATACGATTTTCATAAACGATGCGGACCGCTTCGGCCTGGCTGAGATGCACCAGCTCCGCGGAAGAGTCGGCAGGTATAAGCATCGCGCGTACGCTTATATGCTGCTGCCGACGTCCCGGCCGATTACACCAATCGCCGCACGACGCCTAAAAGCCATCGAGGAGTATTCCCACCTCGGGGCGGGCTTTAGAATCGCTCTGCGAGACCTTGAAATCCGAGGCGCAGGAAACATCCTCGGGCCCGAACAGTCCGGGCACATCCAGATAGTCGGCTATCAGATGTACTGTGAATTGCTCGCAGATGCCGTCCGCAGGCTCAGGAACGAACCGGCAGGACCCCTGCCATCGGCCGCCATCGACCTCGGATTCACCGCTTACATACCGAAAAACTACATCCCTATCGACCGACACCGTATGGATGTCTATCGCAAGATCGCGGTATCAACGGGTTCGCAGGAGCTGGCACAAATCGCAAGTGAGCTGAATGACATATACGGCCCGGTCCCCGAAGAAGTCACGCTGCTGCTCGAATTGGCCGAGCTGCGAATAACCGCAGCCAAACACAACATAAAAAGTATCGTAACATCGGGCCAGGACCTCATATTCTCGTTTGCAGCAGACGGCGCTGACGCTGCCGAGTCTCTATTGAAAAACGTTTCCGGCAGAGTTATAATTGCCGACCGGAAAACCGTATACCTGCGCTTAGGCAGAAATTATTTCGAGCCGCCAACGCTCCTGAGCCTGCTGCGGAAAGTCCTGAGCGAGAAACAATAATGCCGGAGCATCCTGCGATTTGTCGGACGAATTCGCATCCTCCCGGTCCGGCTGCAACGTACTATTCAACGACGGCAGCGTCAGATTTGTGACAACCGAAAAACTCGGCAGGCTAAAATGGAGAATTGTTGCTTCAGAACTGTGTGACCAAGGCCGAGAGTAAACGAGCCAAATCGCCGCTGGACGAGCTGCTGCTGATTCGGACGAATGTTTTGGTGGATTTTTGAAAGTATTCCGCTTAAAATCCTCCTTCTGCCGAGGCTCGATTATGAAAGGTAGTACAAGGCTATGGCAAAATATGCTCTTATGTTGCTTTTAACAGGGCTGCTTGCGGCAGGTTGCAGCCAGGAAAATGTCCGCACTGCCGCCGACCTTGATGCGCTGCAACTCGGACCGGGCCGGCTTGCTGTGTCAGTCGGAGGCGAAATACTGACAAGCAAGCAGGTCCTGGAAGCTATAGTAGAAAACAACGGCAGGTTTGTTCCGGTAGTGCAGCGATTCCGGCCAATTGCACAAACCGCCGACCTTGAGAACTTCAAACTACAGGCCCGCGCCCAGTTCGAGCAAATTCTTACAACCAAAATATCTAATATGCTGCTCTATCAACAGGCAAAAAGGCAGCTAAAGGGAAAGCAAGTCGATGAGCATCTTGACCATCTGGTGGACGACAAGGTCAGGGACCTTATCATCGGCCAGTTCGACGGCGACAGGAACGCGGCTGAGCAGTATCTAAAACAGAACGAAATGGACTGGAAAAGTTTCAGGCAAAACCAAAAGAAGTTTATGCTCAACCAGTGGTACCTGAGTTCCAGGCTGCCGAAGCCTGCACCGGTCACCTCCGGCGAATTGCGCCGACGCTATGAGCAGCTCAAAGATGAATCATTTGCCGTAGCGCCGGAAATAAAATTTGAACTGCTTGACATCGAAGTAGCCCGGGTGAATCCGCCGGACCCAAATAAGACGCCACTGCGGAACGCAAGGGACATGGCCCAGGCCTTACTCAGGCGGGCAAAAGCCGGCGAGCTGCTAAGCGAACTGGCAGAACAGTACCTCGGCGTATCTTTTGTCAAATTCAGCGAGCCGCTTAATCCCGAATCACTGCTCGAACCCTATGACATATTGGCAGCCAAGGCCCGGGATATCAACCCCGGAGACATCACGGGACCCATAGAGACCAATAGCGCCGGCCATATCTTCCTGGTCAAGCTGGAATACTATCGTCCCAAAGGCTGCCGGCCGCTGCCCGATGTACAAAGACAGCTTCGCCGGCAGATTATCCAGGAAAGGCAGGTAGAAGCCACCAACAAAGTAGAAGCTGAATTTGCCGACCAGGCGGCTTTGGTGCTCGACAACCGATTCACAGACTTCTGTCTGGAGAAAATCTACCGGTTGAGCAAAGAATAACGCCGGCCTGTCGGAAAAAACTCGAACAGTTGCTTTTGCTCGAAAAGAAATGAAAATCATTGCTCACGGAATAGACCTTGTTGACCGCTCGCGAATCGAACAAATGCTCGACCGTCACGGTAGCCGGTTTATGGACAGAGTCTTTACCGCAACTGAACAGGCTTACGCCCGAGCCAACAGGGACAAGATAGAAAAGCTTGCCGGACGCTTCGCAGCAAAGGAGGCAATTCTCAAACTGATGGGAACCGGCTGGCGAGGCAAAATAGCCTGGACCGATATCGAGGTGGTCAACAACCCGGCAGGTCAGCCGGAGATAACTCTCACCGGAGAGGTCCAGAAAGTCGCACGGAAACTCGGCGTCGAGCACATCAGTGTCAGCATTACGCACACCGCGAACTTTGCGATTGCCTCGGCGGTCGCACTCACAGAATCCGATGAAAGCAAATAACTTCGACTGCATCGTCATAGGCGCCGGTCACGCAGGGGTCGAGGCCGCTCATGCCGCCGCCGGAATCGGCGCCAGGACGGCCCTTATCACCATAAGCAAAAACACCATCGCCCAGATGAGTTGTAACCCGGCTGTCGGCGGGCTGGCAAAAGGCCAGATTGTCCGTGAAGTCGACGCTCTCGGAGGACTGATGGGCCTGGCGACAGATACCGCCGGAATACAGTTTCGACTGCTGAACCGCTCGAAGGGACCCGCCGTGCAATCTCCCCGTGCCCAGGCCGACCGGCATAAGTATCACCAATTTATGCGCTCGGCGCTCGAACACACCGACAATCTTACGATAGTTGAGGCCCTGGCGACGAGCATATTAACGCAAAACAACAAGGTCCGTGGCGTCCTCTGCAAAAATGGCTCAGAATATTACGCCGAAACTATCGTAGTGACGCCCGGAACGTTTCTTAACGGAAAGCTCTTTATCGGCAGTGACAACTGGCCCGGAGGCAGAATCGACGAGCCGCCAAGCGCCGAGCTCGCCCAGAGCCTCAAAAGCACAGGACTGAAATTCGGCAGAATGGCCACCGACACAACACCGAGATTAGATGCAAAAACCTGTAATCTCGACAAACTGCAACTACAGCCCGGAGACGACCCTCCGGTTCCGTTTTCCTTTATGACCGACAGCATAGACCGCCCTCAGATACCCTGCTGGATTACTTATACGAACGAGAAGATACACCAGTTGCTGCGTGACAATCTACATCGCGCCGCCATTTTATCCGGCCGGATAAAAGGAACCGACCCGCGTTACTGCCCGAGCATCGAGGGGAAAGTCGTCAGGTTTGCCGACAAAGACCAGCATCGAGTCTTTCTCGAACCGGAAGAACAGACCATCGAAACAATCTACTGCAATGGCATTTTCACCTCCATGCCGAAAGACATCCAGGAGCAAATGCTCAAGCTGCTGCCCGGTACGGAGAATGCACGAATTGTCCGTTACGCCTACGCGATTGAGTATGACTACTGCCCGCCGATGCAGCTTACGAGCACTCTGGAGACAAAGAAAATATCAGGGCTTTTCCTCGCAGGACAGATAAACGGCACCAGCGGCTACGAAGAAGCAGCCGGTCAGGGCATCATCGCCGGAATAAACGCCGCCAGGAAAATGCAGGACGCCGAGCCGGTCGTCCTGGGCCGAGACCAGGCGTACATAGGCGTGCTCATAGACGATTTGCTCACAAAAGACATTAACGAGCCCTACAGAATGTTCACCTCTCGTGCTGAGTACCGATTGTCGCTTAGGGCCGACAACGCCGACAGAAGGCTCACCGAAGTCGGCAGGTCGGTGGGCCTCGTGGACCAAAGACGATGGCAAAGATACCAAGCGAAACTGCAAGACATTGCGGTGCTTAAGAGCTACCTGCAGAATACGCGCACCGAAGGCTTAAGCCTTTGGGACCAGTTACGAAAGCCAAACAGTACTCTCGCAGAGTCATTCAAAAAAAATCCCGACATAAAGCGGATGAATCTTAGCGATGAAGTGCTCCAGGCGGCCCTTATCGACGCAAAGTATGTCGGCTACCTGACAAAGCAGCAGAAGTTAGTCGAGAGCTTCCGGACCCTTCGAAACAAGCGGATACCTCAGGGCCTCGACTACGACAAAATCGAGCATCTTAAGATGGAGGCCAGGCAGAAACTGTCGGTTTTCAGACCGGAGACGCTGGCCCAGGCAGCTCGCATAAGCGGCATCACACCCGCTGACATCACAGTTATTATGATTTACCTGAGGAAAAATGCCGCAAAAATGACCGAGCCAAAGCGGCCGATTTGACCGGCGAACTGAAATATTTCTCCGGCCCGGCCTTGACCTGCCCAGGAAAATACCCCGCCTGACACCATCCCTATGTCTGTGAGAAAATTATCCCAGCCCTTTGCCCTTTACACGCCGACAATAAACAAATAAAATACTACGCTGCTGAAACCGGTACTTATCCCAGTTTGGAACATTGCTGTGAAAAAGACAAAGCTCTACGATACAACGCTGCGAGATGGCATGCAGGCCAAGGGTGTCAGTTTCTCGCTCGAGGACAAACTCGCAGTCGCCAAACGCCTCGACCAGTTCGGTCTGGACTACATCGAAGGCGGATACGCCGGCTCAAACCCCAAGGAGATGAATTTCTTCAAACAGGCAGCCACCCTTGGCCTGAAAAACAGCAGACTCGCAACCCTCGGAAGCACCAGAAAACCACGCTCAAAACCGGCAGACGACCCGTCACTCAACGCAATCATCGCCTGCAAAACCCCCGTCGCCACTGTCGTGGGAAAAACCTGGGACCTGCACGTCACAGACGTCCTTGGCTGCTCACTCAACGAAAATCTCACCATTTGCACCGACTCGGTGAGCTTCCTCAAGAAACGCGGCCGAGAGACCATCTTCGATGCTGAGCACTTTTACGACGGCTACAAACACAACCCTGAGTATGCCATCAAGGTTCTTGCCGCGGCGGCCGATGCCGGCGCAGATGCTCTCGTGCTCTGCGATACTAACGGCGGCTCCTTACCGGAGGAAGTCTCCGACATCACCACGCTGGTCTGCAAAGAGTTCGCCGGCTTAGTAATTGGCATCCACGCCCATAATGACACCGACCTTGCCACCGCAAACTCACTCGCCGCTCTTCGAGCCGGCGCCACACACCTTCAGGGAACAATCAACGGTCTCGGCGAACGCTGTGGCAACGCCAATCTCTGTACCCTGATTCCCAACCTCGCGTTTAAGCTCGGCTTGAAAATCTTAACACCTCAAAAAATCACCACCATCACAGACCTGTCGCATTTCGTCTTTGAAGTCGCTAACCTCACCCCCACAATGAATATGCCCTACGTCGGCGAAAGCGCTTTTGCCCATAAGGGAGGTTTGCACATCGACGGCCTGCGCAAAACCAGGCGCTCTTATGAACATATAGACCCGAGCCTCGTCGGCAACGAAAGCCGCTTCCTTATCTCCGAACTCAGCGGAAAGTCAAGTGTCCTGGCAAAATTTGAAAAGGCCAAGATTACACAGGACAAAAAACTCGCTCGCAAGATTCTCCAACGCGTCCAGGAACTTGAAAACGACGGCTATCAATTTGAAACAGCCGATGCCAGCTTTGACCTCCTCGTCAAAAAAGTCATCGGAACGTACAAACCCTTTTTTCAGCTTCTAAAATACTACGTCACTGTCGAGAAACGCACCACGGGCGAGATGGTAAACGAGGCCACTGTCAAGCTCCAGGTGGGCGACCAGGTCAAGCACGTGGTCGGCGAGGGCGACGGCCCTGTTAACGCCCTCGATGCAGGACTGCGAAAAGCGCTCGAAGGGTTCTATCCCACGCTCATGGATATGCACCTTATTGATTACAAAGTCCGCGTTGTAAACGCCAGGGCAGGCACCGCCGCACGCGTCCGCGTAATAATCGAATCACGCGACAGAACAAGCGTCTGGGGCACCGTTGGCGTTTCAGAGAACATCATTGATGCTTCCTGGCAGGCCCTTGTCGACAGTGCAGAATCCAAACTCAACAGGGACAAAGTGTCCCCTCCTGCCTGAGCCTCCAATACCGACCGCTGTTCAGTATCCCCGTAGCGAATTCGCTGACCGCTCCCACAGGTATTTGGAAAATATTACCCATTCTGCCGAGCTTTCCTATTTTAACTAAAGATTCCTAACAGTACGCACCGATGGATATATTACCCACATTACCACGTGCCGCTGAAAATGAGACTGGGATGACAATATGGAATACTTAAGTAGTTTGGAGAGCAAAAAAATGACCGGCCATTCAATTTTGGAAAAATACTTATCGGCCCTTCTTCAAGGTGATAGACAACGCTGCCGCGCCGTAATAGAGCAAGCCATGCAAACAGGCACGCCCGCCAACTCCGTTTATGCAGACATAATCTGGCCCATCATGCTTGAGATTGAGCACCTCCTTCGTACCGACAGGCTTACGCCCGTCAAGGAACACCTGGCCACCCGCATCAATAGGACCCTTGTCGACCAGCTTCAGAATAAGCTGCCCCGCAGGCCCAGCACCGGCAAGAACATAGTCGTCTGCTGCTCGCCGAGTGAGCTGCACGAGCTCGGCGCCCAGATGACCGCCGACCTCTTCGAGAGTGCCGGCTGGGAAGTAAGATTCATCGGCGGCGGGCTCACAAGCGACGACATCCTTGCATTTATCAACGAATACGCTCCCGATATTCTTCTAATTTACGGCACTACACCAAAGCAGGCGCCCGAAGTTCGAAGGCTTATCGATACGATACGCGCTGTAAACGCCCACCCTGATATGCACATGATGGTCTCCGGCGGCGTCTTTAACAGGGCCGACGGACTCTGGGAGGAAATCGGTGCAGACCTTTTCGCCGAGTGCGCAACCAAGGCGGTGCAGGTGGCTTCGGACATCAGCTCCGCTCCGCTTGCGCAGCCGACAATAAATAAGAGGAAAAGGAAAGCCAGAAGGCTCATGCCTGAATCGCCGGCCGCCGTCTCCAGCCGCACATTCATCGGCGCCGGCGCCGAAGCCGAAAACGCCACGGTCAACCAACCTTAGTGCTAAGCACAGACCGTTCCTCTCGTGCTCAGCAAATAGAGCAGACCATCGTAACAGGCGCCAGGTCCGGCAAGACCGCCAGGCAGCTCCAGTGTGATTCCCTGCAATATGGCCCCACTGTATTTTTCTTGGACAAGCTGACGAGACGTTGATACAGTATCGGTCGATTGATGATGCTGGGGCTTTCGCCTCGTGGCGAATAAATGGATACTTGGCAAGCACAAAAAAGATACGATGAACGACGGAATGTACGAGCTTGTTCAGAAAATCCTTTACGCGGTGAGTTTTATTGCCATCGGCGGAACGTTGGTCATCGTCTTTTTCTTCGTCTTTGCCCCGAGCATCCTTGGCTTAAGGACCATACATAAGCAGCTTGAAAATCTCCGGCGCCAAACCGAGCAGATGAATGAGCAGTTCAGAAAAATCGCCGACCATTTGAAAGACACGGCGAGGAAAGTCCCGAACAATAGCCACGGAGCGACCGATAACGCACAATCAGGGGAGGATTAACGCCGTTTGACGTGAGGCGGCAGCAAGAGCCGCCCACTACGTACTAAATACGGGAACGGCAAATGCCGATTCTCAGGTAAGTAATCCTGTTAAATGATGCTGACTCCCGCAAGTGACCGCTCAGGAGTCGAGCAACACCGCAAGAAGGTTGCTCGGATTTGGGAGTAAGGAATTATGATTGAGGCTCTGGGTTCCAGGACTATCGAAGACATCGGGAATATGGGACGCTTCGGAAGGTTCGTCTGGCACGCCTTTGTTCAATCGCTCCGAAGCTGTGCCAGAAGCCGAACGTACCCCTTGATATGGACGCAGATGCACATTATCGGCGTCCGCAGCGTCCCCGTGGTAATGATAACCGGCGCTTTCGTAGGAATGACCCTCGCGGTTCAGGCTTACGACCAGCTTGCCGGCATGGGTCTGGAAGAACATCTCGGCGTCTTGATTAATATTTCCGTCGTCAAGGAGCTTGGCCCTGTCCTTGCTGCCGTTATGCTGGCCGGGCGAGTCGGCGGCGCACTCACCGCCGAACTCGGCACTATGAACGTCACCGAGCAAATCGATGCGGTCAGCACTATGGGAACCGACCCCGTCAGATACCTGGCCGCACCGCGAATACTCGCCTGTCTGCTGCTAACACCCTTTCTGATTATATACGCCGATTTTCTCGGTATCGTAGGCGGATACTTCGTAAGTGTTATTCAACTCGGAATAAACGACAGTGCCTACTGGAGCTTCAGTGCCTCCGGTGTGGAGTTGTGGGACATATCCATAGGTATTATCAAGGGTCTCTTCTTCGGCGGCGCCATCGCCGTCATTAGCTGCTACAAGGGATTTACCTGCAAAGAGGGCGCACACGGAGTGGGACAGGCATGCACCGAGGCCTTTGTCGCCAGCTTCATTTCAATACTCGCGCTTGATTTCGCACTGGTAGTCATTTCAAAAGCAATTTACACCATCTTCTGGCCGATTAAGAGCCTTGTTTGAAAACGCCAATTGGTTGCAAAAAAATGAAAATGGAAACGAACAGCCACACAGAACAAACGCAGGCAGGCAACAACAGCGAGATACTGCTCCTTAAGAACATAACCAAGAGATTCGGCAACAATGTAATCCTTGATAATGTGTCCTTGGCCATAGAAAAAGGCAAAACAACGGTCATTATTGGGCCCAGCGGCTGCGGAAAAACCGTGCTGCTAAAGCATATGATTGCCTTGTTGCGACCGAACTCCGGCGAGGTCTACCTTAAAAACAGGCGAATAGACCACCTCAGCGAAGAGCAACTGTACAAAATACGCACCCACTATGGCTTTCTCTTCCAGGGCGGCGCACTGTTTGACAGTTGCACTGTTGCTGAGAACATTATGTTTCCAATCCTGCAGCACGTCGAGCTCATCGACAGAAGACAGATTGAAGAGACTGTCAAGACCAAGCTGGCTATGGTCGGTATGGATGGTTTCCAGAATTTTTATCCGGCAAATCTCTCCGGTGGCCAGCGAAAAAGAGTCGCCCTCGCCCGCGCCGTCGCGCTCAATCCGGAGGTGATACTCTACGACGAACCTACGACTGGACTGGACCCTATTCGTTCGGACATAATTAACGAGCTCATTCTCAAACTCCAAAGGGAGCTTGGCGAGACAACCGTTGTCGTCACTCACGATATGAAGAGCGCCTACAAAATAGCCGACCGCATCGTTATGCTGCATCACGGCAAGATTATTGCAGACGGCGACGCCGACCATATTCGCAGTCACCCACATCCGGTCGTCCAGCAATTCATAAAGGGACAGGTCGGCGAGGACGACCTTGCCGTGCTGCGTGCAAGCGGCGACGTTACACAAGCACAGTTCCTGCCCCGCGACTTCGAGAAATGACACAGGTAATGCAGCACAAGCCACAGAAAATCGCCGACGAGCTGGCCAAGCTGGTTCGCGGCGACGTCTTCGCAGATATACTGCACCGTGCCGCTTTCAGCACCGATGCGAGCATCTACAGCATAGTTCCAGTCTGTGTGGTGGCTCCACGCGGGCCAGCCGATATAGTCGCCGTTGTCCAATATGCCGCCCGCCATAATATACCCGTGGCCGCCCGCGGCGCCGGAAGCGGCGTAGCGGGTGAGTCGCTCTGTAGCGGCGTCATCTTCGATATGACCCGTTATATGAACAATATCGCAGGCACTACCGACAACGGCCTAACTGTGGCCTGCCAGCCGGGTGTTGTGCTTGACGATTTAAACAAGTTTTTGTCGCGCTTCGACAGGAAAATCGGGCCTGACCCATCCACCGGCAACAGGGCAACCATAGGCGGCTCCGTCGCAAATAACGCGACCGGCCCCCATTCACTCCAGTACGGCTATATCGGCGATTATGTCGAAAGTATCGAAGCGGTGCTGGCAGACGGCAGTATCGTCAAATTCCCCAACGACCTCGAACCGGCAGACCCGGAAGATAATAAGCTCGATGCCATCGCTCAAAAGTGCCTGTCCGTACTCTCGCACGGTCAAGAGATTATCAAAGCAGCCCTGCCGGCAACCAGCCGGAACCGAAGCGGCTACTCAATAGCCGGCATTTGCCGCAACGGCAGGATTGACATGGCGCGACTGCTGGCTGGCTCGGAAGGCACCCTCGCAATCTTCACAGAGATTACCCTCAGAACCGTGCCCCTGCCTGCCGCAAAAGCCCTGCTCCAGCTCGAGTTCGATTCGCTCGAAAAGGCAGCACAGACTGTGCCGCTAATAGTCCAGACCGGCGCCTCTGCCTGTGAGCTGATGGACCAAAGTCTGATTACTATGGCAAGAAAGGCCCTGCCCCAGTACCGCAACGTTTTACCTGCCAAAGCCAAGGCCGTTCTGCTAATCGAGCACACCGGCCAGACAGACCGGCAGGTCAGACAGAAAATCAAAAATACCGACGACGCCGTCGGCAACATCGCTTCGCACCGAAGAATACTACTCGACCCACTTGACCAGGAGTGCCTCTGGAAATCACGCAAGGACGCCGTTCCATTGCTCGACAGAAAAAAGGGCAGAAAGCATCCCGTCCCCTTTATCGAAGATGTCTCAGTCGCCAAGGAACACCTCGGCGAGTATATCACCGGGATAAAGGCGATTGCACAGCGGTACGAAATTCCGATGTCTTTCTACGGCCACGCCGGAGACGGCGAACTGCACATAAGGCCTTATCTTGATTTGAGCAACCCCGAACAAGTCCGCAAGATGCAGGCCATTGCAAACGATGTCTTCGCCCTTGCCTGGTCGCTGGGCGGCTCAATCAGTGGTGAGCACGCCGACGGACTTGTACGAACGGCCTTCATACGGAAACAATACGGCGACCAATTCTACAACTTACTCGGCGAGATAAAGACCATATTCGACCCAAACGGCCTGATGAACCCCGGCAAGATAGTCACCAGCGACGCCAATATCATGCTCAAGAACATAAGGGCCGAGCATAAAATTCTGCCCGAAAGGATACAATCGGATTTGCTCTTCGAGCCGGAGGAATTGGCCCTTGAGCTTGAGCAGTGCAACGGCTGCGGAGTTTGCCTCAGCAGAGAGTCCGGCCTGCGGATGTGTCCCGTATTTAGAGCGATGGGTGATGAGCTGGCAAGCTCCCGCGCAAAAGCTAACATACTTCGCTTCTGGGCCACGGGCCGCATGGATGACAGGGCCCTCGAGTCAGCCGAGTTCAGAAAGTTCCTCGATTTGTGCGTCAACTGCAAGGCCTGTGCGCTGGAGTGTCCATCAGGCGTGGATGTCTCGAAGCTTATTACCGCAGCCCGCGCAGCTTACGTAAAACGAAAAAGACTAAGACGCACAGAGTTCCTGCTGAGCCACAATCGCTATTTGAGTATGCTTGGGGGGTTTTTCAGACCCGTTGCGAACTTTGTGATGCCGCTGCCGCCAATGAAATGGTTCCTTGAGAAAACCGCCGGCCTCGACCGGCGAAGAGATATGCCCCAGTTCGCAGGCAGGTCGTTTGTAAAAGTGGCACGCAAGTTCCTCGCTTCCTGTCAGCCCATACGAAAGCCCGTGGACAAGGTCGCCTACTTTGTTGATACATACGCGAATTACAACGACCACGAACTCGGCTTCGCTGTGCTCGACGTGCTCAGGCACAACGACGTTGAAGTGATTTTGCCGAAGCAAAGGCCCACCCCTCTGCCGGCAATTTACTATGGCGACGTCAAGACCGCCCGCAGGGATTTACGCTACAGCGTCAGACATTTAGCCCCAGCCGTTCGGGACGGCTACAAAATCGTCTGCTCTGAGCCAAGTGCCGTACTGTGCCTGCAGCAGGAATTGGGGCATTTCGTCGGCGGCAGCGACGCCGAACTCGTATCACGCAATACCTGCGAACTGATGAGTTACCTGCTGGATTTGGCCGGCAAGGGCAAGTTAAAGCGGCCCGAAAAACCAATATCCGGCAGCTTCGTCTATCACTGTCCGTGTCATTTGCGTGCGGTCGACTTGGCAGGTGCGACTCTTAAGCTTTTGCCGGAATTCTATGGGGCCTCGGTTGTGGACCTCAACAGCGGCTGCTGCGGCTTGGCAGGAACTTTCGGCATGCAGAAGAAAAACTATGAACTGTCCTCAAAAATCTCTCAAGACCTGCGGCAAGCCCTCGAATCATCGCCGGTCAAACACGTACTGACCGAGTGCAGCGCCTGCAAAATGCAGATAGAACACATAAGCGATTGTGCCGTCAGTCATCCGATTAAAATCATAGCGGACAGCTACAGCCAAATTCCACCCGCCTCTAGCGCGTCAAACTAACGCAAGTACGTTAGCTTCGATATAGCGCCGTTTTCCCTAAATAATACCAAGTCAAGTTAATTATTGCGCCCCATTGTCATTCC
>Ga0210003_1001314_pt1 | contig 22059 bp, 32 predicted proteins | sample LantaG_FD_182804 | JGI IMG/M metagenome (GOLD analysis project Ga0210003, IMG submission 182804) | Deep subsurface microbial communities from Baltic Sea to uncover new lineages of life (NeLLi) - Landsort_02402 metaG (SPAdes) (version 2) | ecosystem: Environmental > Aquatic > Marine > Oceanic >... | reverse complement strand
TGCTGGATCGTCACGCCACGACAATCCACAAAGTCTTCATTCTTGTCGACTGACGTTGGAAAATCGTCAGTCTGTGTCCCACCTGAATCTGGAGATTCAAACTTCAGTGGTTTGATTCGGTCGACCATCTACGCAATCCTCGTAACAGTCATCGTCGTACCAGTATCAGACGTGTACACGGTTCTAGTTCCGCTCGCGCGTAACGCGCGCACACGAAGTTTGTAGCCCGCGCTCAAGTCGAGTATCCGTGTCATCGACGCCGACCCAGACTCCATGGTTGCGTCAAGGTACACAGACACAAACGCTCCAGTTACCGAACTAAACCCTCCCATGATAGGGTTGGTCTTCTGCAAAAAAGCGGTTACCTTCGCATCACCGCTACCGATCCCAGTAATGTACGGAAGCACCGAAAACGTCACCTGGTACCGGCCAGCTGCCAATACTTCAACGTCGTCGTCAGTACTGTTGTACGTGTACGCATCAGTGTCTTGCACAGTCGGAGTAAAGTTCAGCGTCGCTTCAGTCGTAATGTCCTGCGACGAAGAGAGCTTCATATCAATTACTTTCAGCGCCGGCGCAGACGTCGCAACACTGCTAGCCCGCATGTAGAGAGCGTCCCCCACACGAACACCTAGATACAACTTGTCGGTGCGCCGGTCTTTTCTGTCACTCAAAGATCCGATGGTAACGCTTTTCGTGGTGTTCCCTGTAAGCGGAAACTCGACGTCTTCCAGATAAATAGCCTGGCCCGCACTGATGGACCCGCTGTAAGAATTTACGGTAACCACACCCTTGCCCAGGGGAGACACTATCTGCAGCTGAGGTATGTACAACGAAGACGGAAGAGTAAGCTCTGCACCCCCGCCACCTACCATGATCAGCTGCCCTGTCTCCAGCAGTGGTAGCATGCCGTAGTCAGCGTACTCAGTCCACTTCTCAACGGGCTTCGCCCACTCCATAAAAAAGTTTCCGTCTGCCATCGCCGAATCCAACGTCGGCGGCGGCGTCACAGGCGCCTGCGGAGGCGTCGGGAGTTCAGGAGCGGTAGGTTGGTTGGGGTAATCAGTCACACAAACCTCGTTCGTAAAAAGTGAGCGTGGGTGGGGCGCCCGAAGACGCCCGCACCCAGCACACACTGATTGAACTACACCTTACTACTACGCTGCTTTCTTGCCATAATCGATAGGCTGCACCCACAGGTCGGTGGCGTTCATCGCCCACCCAACCAGAATGACACGATTGCCCGCGCCAGGTACCGAGGTACCAATGCCACCAGCGGCTTGCAGGTAGTACTTCGCACCAGGAGTTGCGCCGGTCAGCACACCAGCCGCTGGACCGTAACTGACGATAGCACCCGCAGCTGCCGCGCCGATAGCCGCCTTAGCCACGCCAAACACGTACGCCTTGGCATCCGTACCCGCAGTAGCCTTGCCAAACTCGTCCGCGGTGGTGTTCCAGTAGACCGGGTCACCCTTAGCTACGATCTCAGTCGCCGTGAAGTCGTTCTCGATACGCGTCGATTCATCGGCTCCCGACGCAACCAACTGACCAGAACCGTCAATGGTAATAGTCGAACCATCGACCTTGACCTTCAGACCGTTGGCATCCTGGTCCAAACCAGAAAGAGTCGTACTGAACTTCACACCCAACTCATTGGTCGCGATGTCCAAAGTCGGATTGGTCGTTTCCAGATTGACCTGCAAACCACCGTTGACGGCGTCAAACGTGATAGCGCCGTCAGTCTCGACTTCGACTTCAACGCCAGACGACGTCAGTTTGATACCAGCAGCATTGTTCGGTTTGACCAACAACTTTTTGTCAGGGCTAGTTCCAGTCAACACCAACCCAGGGTCAGTTCCCAGATCGATAGCCACGTAATCACTGGCCTCAGTGATACCATCGCCAAACAGGACGTTCAGCGTATTGCCGTCCTTGTCCAAACCAGCGCCGGCGTTGATCTGCCCGGCGCCAGTGAACTGAACCCACACACCGTTGTCGTAGGTCCAACCGGTGTTCTCGTAGTAGCTTCCTTCGCCGGTAACAATCAACGCCCAGCCCTCGGCTGAGTCATCGAACGTCCAGGCATCGCCAGTCGCATCGTAAGTACCGATGTTGTCTTCCTCGCCAGCGAATGAGCCGGCAGCGGATGCTTCAATGACAACCACACGGGTACCATCAGGCGGCTCGCCACCAGAATTGGTCACGATGGTCTGCCACGCAGAACCGTCCCACTCGACAATGTCGCCATCCGTCTCAGTTGCCCAGTTGTTTACCAACCAAGCTTCGCCAGCAGACCCAGCCGTAGGGTCAGCACCACTCTGGTCAGAATCGTCGATGATGCGCAACACAGCCGCAGGACTCTTCCACTCCAGGCCTGACAGCAAGCTGTCAACATACGCTTTGGACGTAGCCGCAGTCGCTCCACTGGGGGTAGTCGGCAACCCAGTGACTTCACCGCCGCCAGACAGAATGAGATCGTTGTCAGATCCGAGAGTGACATCACCCAGGGTAACACTCTGACCCCAGATGACTACGTCGCCCGCGGCAGACGCCGCTGTTACGCCTGTAATCTTCCCGGCTGAGTACGAGCCCGATCCGATAACAAGACCACTCAGGACGGTATGGTCGGTAGTGGCCGACTCTTCTGAGTAACCATCTACCGCCATAAACATGAATTTACGTTCTGCCATGACCTACTCCTCTTTTCGCCCCATTAGTGTAAAGTACCGCTTCCTTCCTCGGAGACTGCACCCGCAACCTCCTCGGGTTCCTCATCAGGTAGCGCCTGTTTTGTAAGGGTACCTGTTTCGTCATTGTACGTGTACGCACGGAGTGCGATACCGTAAGTTTTCTCAATACTCTGCTTCTGCTCAATGAACTGCCGCTCCGCATCTCGGAGCTCAGCCTTGACCTCCTTGAGTTCGTTATCTCGTGCCCTAACAGCCGCCGCGACTTTCCGCTCCTGCTCCATAGCCACGACCGCCAATTTGTTGTTTACCGCAACGCGCTTCATATCCAGCATCGCCATGCGATACACCGCAGCCGGGTCTTCGATGGTATCCGGCATTTCATCGTAATCCGGGTTTACATTGACCACCGAAGGCTCTTGCGGTTTCGGATTGCTGGGCGTAGCCTTCTTTGCAGGCTTCCGTGCTGTCTTCGGTGCTGCTGTACGATTCCGCTTGGCCATACGTTCCTCCAATTTCGGTTGTAAGTCCGTCCTAGCGTTCAGTTCCCCTAAGGAACTCTGCGAACCATATGATCATTGGGGCGCAGATACAAACGCGTGGGTGCCGTAGCAACCCCCATAAACTGAGTGAACAACGGTACAGTCGTCGGAGTGGGCGGTACTTCAGCAACACGTGCATCCGCTCCTACAAAATAAACCTCGCCCGACGAAAGGCCTGTAAAAATGTTTGGTGTCTCTCCCAACCACTGCACAAGGCACATAGTAGGGACTGACTTGCTGATGATAACCCCCACAGCAGGCATCTTCGCAAAGTCAGACGGGTCTGCTTTAACAACCACGTCGTGGCCATTCGGTGGGTCATCAGCAATGCAGACGAAATCTCCCACAGATTCGGCTGTGGTGCACTCTGCCGATCGTACATCTTTGACCCTCACTCCAAAACGTGCGCTTACGCCCATTTCGCACCCGTACTGTATTACCTGTTGCCGTCAATGCGACAGAAGGTAGTAGTACCGCTCGTAGACTTAGCACGCACTCGAATCTTGACTTCCGCGTTGCCAACAACAGCCTGCTTCGCAGTCGCAGCAGCCGCCAAAGACGCGCCGGCCGTCCAAGTCTCCGAATGCCAATCAGAATCTGTTGGCCCCGTATACACCTGTACGTCGCAGTCCGTCAGCGGATTGGTAGAACCTGTGTTCTTGATCTTGATGGACAGGTTCTTATACCCGTCTGTTACAGCTTCACCAATAACTGTCCAGGCAGAAGTAACTGTAGTCTCTTGTTCTGAAGGAATGGACGTGTCGCTCATTTTGGCGTCTCCTGTACCTGTACCTGCAGCTGCTGTCGCTGCATCATATTTTTCGGGTCGAACTCCGGAACCTTCTCGAGCTGATCAAATGGTGTTTTCTTCTTCTCAGGCGCCGTCAGCTTCACACCATCCATCATCGCACGCATCGCATCGGGAACCACGTGATCCATCACTGTAGGTTTAGCCCCAGCACTAGGGTGCTTAGACCCGCCGGTCACTTTAGGGCGTCGGACACGATTTACTCGGACGCAACACTGGTTCACTGTATCACACAGCGCGTCCAACTTTCCCTTCATCTCCAAAGCAAGATCATCCTTGCTTTGCAAAGCCTTGATATCAACGTGCAGCTCCTTAATAGCCTCCACGGCTGTGTTCAGTTGCAACGTGACCTGTGCTGTTTGCTGCGCAATCATCGACTGCACGTCTTCCACGTCAGGCTTGTTTTCGAGCATGCTCACGATTGCAGGGATGCCCTGGCTCCCAAGAGCAGCCGCCAACGCCGTCCAGATAACCAGCAACTGGCGCCGGCTAACATGCGCAGAATCTTTGAGACCCTTTTTTGCTTCTTTATTCTCAGTACTTACGGAATCCGGCATAAAACCTCCAAGGTTACTGGGAAGCTACACGAATAATAGGCCAAAGATGTCCAGATGGAAAGGGCCTCTTTTCGTACCGTAAGTCATTGATAGAAAGAATGAAACTCGGACAAGAAAGTAATACTGCCACGTACCACAAATTATGCGCAGAGTACGCGCGCACACCCATGCGCCCTAAGTAGTAAAATAACCTGGATTTTTGAACGTTTTCGCCCTACTATTTGAACGTTATGTCGAAGCTAAAAATAAGCGCGCCCCCATTCCCGAACCGCGAGGAGTACCCGTTTACGGCTAGCGTACGGTACCGCGGAATGATCATCGACATCGAAAACCTAGATGGCTCCGTACGCGAGGGCACCGACCCGAACGGTAAGGCCTGGAAAACACCGTTCGAGGGGTGCCACTACGGAGAAATACGAGGCAGCCTAGGAACAGACGGAGACAAGCTGGACGTGTACATCAAGTCCAACCCAGACGACGGCGCCAACAAGGCGTACATCGTTCACCAGAACTTTCCAAGAACACACCCTACCAAGGGCGGCCAGTACGACGAAGACAAAGTAATCCTCGGCGTATCTTCACTAGAAAAAGCCAGAGAGCTCTACCTGAAGCACTACGACAGGAAGGACTTCCTGCGTTCGATAACCGAAATGCCCATCGAAGCATTCAAGCGGGCAGCGTTCGGGGAGAACAAAGGTGAAAAAGTGGCGGAACAATTACGGTACATCACTGAAAGCGAACTACGAGCGTACGGAAGAGACCCCGAAAAGATCAAACAGGCAGCTAAAAACATAGCTGGTACGGACATCAGTGCCAAGGCCAAGCAAATAGGTGAATCCATCGGGATCGACTGGTCCAGCGCAGACTTTCCTGTCGAAGAATTCCAGGCAGGACTGAAAGTCGAACGCGAGCATGGCAGTGCGCTAGGAAAAGATACGGACGTCGGGGGCGACAAAGACTCCGTCGCCGGCCGCATTGCCTGGGCGCACCTCAAAGAGCTCCCGGACTACTACACGCGCCTCCATAAGATGGAAGTAGAGGGCGAAGAAGCTAAAAAAAAGACAGCTAGCTCAACGTTCATCCGACAAAAATTGAGAGAGGGAGGAACTCCCATGAACATCGAAGCAATCAAAGCAGCTGCATGCAAGACTCCTGGAGAGAAAATCAGGTCCGGAGGAAAGGGCCGCGGGATGGCAACCGGAGACGGAAAAGGCCCCCGAGGCGTCCCCATCGGCGCAAAGGGTACTGCAGACGACGAGTCCTCTTGCGACGATCCCGGTAACAAAACGCGCTCAAAGGGTAAAGGGCGTGGCTTGGCACAAGGTCGCGGGCACGGGCCCATGGGTATCCCCATCGGAGAAAAAAGTATGTCCGGTGAGGAGAAAGACATGTCCAAGAAGAGCGAGGTCACCGAAGCCTACGAAGCCGGCGCACAAGCTGCTCTGGATGAGTACCTGAAGGAAGCCGCTCAAAAGGGTTTCCAAACCGTGCTGCAGAAGCTGCCTGGATCTCCGCCTGTCATGGGAGCTATCCCCGCACCGCCTAAGGTATCGGCGCCCGGTGGTGTCAAAACAGCCCAGGGAAGCGCTCCGGCACTGGGCCTCAACCCAGGAGGCGGATACGGACCCTTCGGTGGGCGCGGGTTGCCTAGCGACCAAACAACCATGGCCGTTGCAGGTAACGCTACCCTTCCTACTAGCTACGCGGACCAGGTATCCGGTGCGAGCATGGCTTCGCCCCAAACCAGCACGATTACTCCTGCAGCGCAGCCGTCTGTTCAGCAGACACCTTCGCGTAAACCACAACCCATGGTCGCTGCAGCCGGTGGAGTACCGCAGATCCCTATCGGCAGCTGATCAATTTACCCAGTAAAAGTAGGTCATGGGGCAAACGCCCGCCTTGACGCGGGGACTACCCTATCTGTATGCAGGGAACCATGACCGAGAACAGATCGTCAAGACGGACGAACTAGATGCGAGTTCTACGCGAACGCGCTCTCAAACTCTCGCTTGAGCGCGTCCATTGCTTCTCTCTTCGCTTCGAGAAGCTTGTTTATCTCTAGCCTCTTTAGCCCAGAAATCGACGCACCGGTGAGAGCTCCTCCAAGTGCGCCGATTCCAGCACCGATACCAATGTCGCCAGCGTCGTTGCCCAACGCCGCCGACGTACCGGCCCCAAGTCCAGCTCCGGCTCCTGCACCCATCAGGGTACGCTTGAGCCACATGGGCATGGACTCTTTCGTCATGCCGGCGTCCGAGAATGCCTGTTGGACGCCCAAGTTGTAGGCTGTTTTCAGCATCGTTACTGTCGACCAGGAACCATCCCGCCAGCTGCGCCGTACGCCAATGCACCGCCACCAAGTGCGCCAGCTCCCATGCCGGCGTAGCCTCGCCTTACGTTACGCTGCAGTACGTTGTACGCCTTATCAAAACTACCATGTTGCTTCGCAAACTCCATGGCTCGTGGGCTCATCCTGCCAGCAAATCCTTTCGTAAGAGCGTCGCCCGCGAGGCGCCCTTGTCTCCCTATCGCAGCCCTAGACCCGAGGCGAGCCCCGGCTCCGACGCCAGCGCCCATCAAAGCGCCGCGCATCATGCCGCCTTCGTCTCCAAACGCCGCGCCACCCAGCCCACCAACAGCTGCCCCGGCCGCCATGTTACCCATCATAGGGTTCTCAACCCCGAAGCGCAGCGCTTTGGAGCCCATACCCTTGCCGCCCAGAATCTTAGCGCCCTGGGATACGAATTCGCTGCCTATCCCTGCTTCTTTAGTCAAGCCCGCTTCTTGGTAAGCCTGCGCAACACCTAGCGCGTATGCTGTCTTCAACATGACTGTCTCCTAATAACCTTCGTAGTCGGAGGGCGCGTACTGTATCGCCTCGTCTGGGTAATATTCAGCTGGTTGTTCCGCAGTCATCGGTTGTTCTGGCACGCCTTGAGGCTGCTGCGCCGGCGCAAATCCATACTGCGCCGCGAGCGCCTGCACCATAGACGGATCGAGCCCGAGCTGTTCACTCAACATCGGCATCGCCATCTGCCCAAGTTCTTGTGTCTGCTGTGGAGTAAGCCCCAACCCCGCCCCGCCATACCAGGGTTCTTCTTCGGGAGGTCGGATCGCCTGGCCTGCCGCGTACCCCGCGCCACCCAAGCCTAGCCCGAGTGCACCAGCACCTATGAGCCCGCGCTTGCCGGCTTCTGTGCCCAGCATCTCGCTGAACGCCGGGGCTTTTTTCCCTAAGGCGCCTGCAAAGCCTTTGGCCTCACGTAGTTTCTGGAGAAACGAGCTGCCCCCTAGCCGCGCTCCGGCGCCAAGACCTGCACCAGCAAGCGCACCCTCTTGACCATCTACAGCGTATCCAATACCAGCACCCGCAGCAGTTGGCATCGCAAACCCAGCGGGACCAAAACCACCACCCAGCATTCCCTTGGTACCCGCCTGCTCGACGTTGCTAAGCCACTCTTTGCTTTCGGCGGGTGCCTTACGCGCAAACTCTGCCGCCTCGTCCATCTTCGCAGCCGGGTTAAAGCCGGACCGACTAAGCTGCTTGGCTGAATATTCTGTGTTGGCCTTTGCGTACTGCGCCGCTTGTTCTGCTGTCGCGTTAGCACCGGGCTTTGCTGGTGGTACCAGCTTCTCCACCTTGGGAGCCGCCTCCCCAACAGCCTTGGATCCTTTTCCCACCATCTTCTTGAGGCCACCCCACATCTTCTTGAAAATGGCTTCTTTGACGATAGAAGCGTCAGGGGTGGTAATCGGTAAGTCGGCAACTGCTGCACGCAACCCGCGTTCGAAAGCAATCTTCAGCATATCCTGGCTAGACATCGTTAACCTCTTACTCTACGAGAGACTTCGTAAGGTGGTCGGGCCGCAACTTTCTGAGCATAGACCATATCTTCGGGCTGGCTACGCCAAGTCCTGCGCCAGCAATACCACCAAGAAGGGTACCAAGCCTGGATCTGCGCTTCAGGTCGAACTCCAATTGGCCGTGCGTAGGAGGGAACCCCAATATTCCTTCGGGAGGGTCCGTGAGCGACGGAATCAAAAGAGCGCCAGCTGTACCCCCGAGTAGGGCGCCTGCAGTTCCAAGAGCGATGTGCGTCGCGCCAGCTTCTTTAGTGACCCCTAGGTCCCTAAGACGTTTCCGTACGCCGAGCGCATAGATTTCCTCAATCATGCCCCAATAGTAGGATACCCAGCAGGTTTTTTCAAAGGAATCCAGAAGCTAAAAAATGGCCCGCCTCTCGGCGGGGCCATGTCTACGCCTGGTACCTGTAAATAGTCTTCCCTTGTTCTTCCAGGTACTCCAGTAAATACTGCGCCTGCATGTAGGCTAAGCGTCTTTTCTTCTCGATCGTATTGGGATCGTCGATGAACACGTCTATCGACTCGCTCTGCGAATCGAAGTTTTGCTTACCATCATTGTCTGATTTTTTCCGAGTCATAACTCCCCAATACTAGGGTTATTGGTTACAAAGCGCAACAGCTTTGACGCTTGCCTCCCCTCAACTTCAGGAAGACTCTCCGCACGGTGACCGTTTTTCCGGAAAACGGCCAAACCGCTGTATCCGTTGGACAACGTTCCTCCTTTCATTGGGTTGTCAAAAAAAGAAAACGTGGCACACAGTGCACCGCGTTTTCTCTGTAAGTCTACTCTACTACGCCGCGGCCTTCTTGGCGGCTTCGACGGCCGCCTGGTTGATGTCTTGGAGTTGACCATCGACGGTGTCTTCCTTGGTGGGGAAGATGACGCGGACGAACTTGTCCGCCACATTAGCGAGGGCCGTCAGCGCCATTTCAGCAGCGTGGATGAGCCACGCGAGCGCCTTGCTCAGCGCACTCACGATGGCGTTGTACGCCGCCACCAGCCAACTGCGAACCGTGTGGGCGAAGCCCATGATGCGCCGGCCCAGGTTCCTGAGCTTGTTTCGCGTCCACGAATACCCGCCGTCCAACTTCTCCTTCATGTAAGAGAAGAACTTCACGTCCTCCGCCAACTCCTCTTTGACGCCCTCGGGGGCGTCGGGGTTGGACGCCAATTCCTGCATGGCGTCGATGGTGGCTCCGGCTGCTTGGGAGAGTTCCCTTTTCTCTTGAGAGATGGTCTTTTGCACAACTGCCTCCTTGCCCCGGAGCAAAAGTGCTTCGGGAGTGGTTGTGTCCCCAGGGATGTATTCCTTGGGTTCTAATTCTTATACCTGTTTTTGGTCAGGTTTTTGAAAGCCTGGGAGAGTCCCCGCCGAAGTCTGCCTAACGCATTCTACCGCACTACTCCTTCCACAGGAGGCCTTTCAAAGCCAACACCAACACAGCCCTGGCGTCCAATTCGAACCCAGACGCAGCCGGGTGACCACCCCCGCCACATCGCTTGGCGACTGCTCCCACGTCTACTCCGTCTTCTCGAGAGCGCAAATCTACCTTGTTGTGTACTGGGTTCACACAAACAGAGTAGTCAAGCTCCGCAAACCTGTCCAAGGCCTCGTGACAAATCTGGCTCACGTCCTTCTCTGCAACCATGATACAAAACTTGTTGCCGTCTACGTCTTCGCGCACGAAAGAGCCCACGCACTGAGACCCTACGATCTTTTTGACATGCGTCTCTTGGTTTCTTGCCAGCTGCTCAATGATGTACTCGTACTCCGGAGTGCGATGCGCGTTGACGTCACGGGAAAACAGAGCCACAAAGCGGTCAAACCCTAAGAAGTACAGGAGGCTATTCACCCCCTCGCTTTCTTTTCTTTTGGGGTGTTCCAGCAACCACCGGTCGTACACATCAACCAGCTCCGCAAACTCCTTTGCCGCAATCGCAGTGTCATGAGAAAGCCTGCCGGTCTCAACCAACCAATCGTAGTACAAGAACGTCCCACACTGGTTCGTATCGTGACGCGCCCAGGAGTACTTGTTCACCCAAGCCTGCGTCTTATGGTGATCAAACAAACGCACCTTGCACGCGCTGTTTGTGTGTTGAAACTCATCAAGCGCCGCCGCCGTCTCTTCGCTAGGGCAGATGTCAGTAATGAGGAGCGTGCACTCTTCCTTACCGTCCTTGTGCCCCCGCATGAAATACGCCAGCTTCTCATTGACGTTGTGGTAACCCACGTAAGAAACGTAAGAAAAGTGTTCCGGACCAGGGAACGCCACTTTGGTCAGCACGTCACAGCCTGCTCCGTCCAAGTCTGTGTGGGTAAACTGATATATGTTCATAAACCCTCCTGTGGGACTAAGTTGTGTCACGAAAAAGGAGCCGGGCCCCGACTCAACTAACATACTTCCCCAATACTCAAAAACTGTCACTAAGACACGTAGATTAAACTTCGGTTGGAAGGGGCGGACGAGGCTTCTCAATATTTCACGCGAAAGGTGCGCCAGCACCGGTCGTTGTAGCTTTTTCTTCCGAGAACGTAGTTCTCAGGTGGAAAAGCGGAGACGATGAGTGTGAAATTTTGAGAGACGCAGGTAGCTCCTTTCCAACTGAATTTTATCGCTGCGTTGACCAGCCTGTTGCAGGCCAGAGAGCGTAGGGGGTAGGGCTCGGCTCCTTACAACTACACCGCGAAACTGAACAATAAGGCTATCCTAAGATACGTAAATGCGAAGCGTACGTTTCTGACAGCGGTTCCTGCAGATGTCAGAAACGGCGCCCGTGGTCGGTGCCCGAACACGGCGAGATGCTTGTACGGGTGTTCGGCCGTTCTTCCCCACTCTGTTACAGAGCGGTGTGTCCTTATCTCGCGGGTAGTACTAGCTGCTCTTCTATCTTTTCGAGGTCTTCCCTGGTGGTGAATTTCAGAATCTTCACTGTCTTGTGGGTGGAGTTAGCCACGCTTTGTGCGAGCGGCTTCATCTTGTCCTTCATGTTCTCGTCAATGGTGATCATTGGGATGTTGCCCTGGGACGTCGGGGCGATCGCTACATGTTCAATGCCGCCCTCGTCGTATACGAACACGAAGAGTTGCCTCACCACACCATCGTTTTGTTCTTCTGCCACGTATGGCTCCTTTCAAAGTGAAGCGGCCAGTGCTAAGTTTTCGGCAACACGGTTGGGGGATACCGAGCTGGCGGGCCCTAGCACTGGCCTAAGTACACATCATAGGACACTCCAGTTTTGCTTTCACGGTATTTTTATACTGCCGGTAGTATCGCTGCTCACATGCGGGAAGTTGCCGGTGGTAGTCCCGGTGAACGGCTGCGAAACGGTTATGGCTGTGCCCTCGGTGACAGTAACCGTGCGTGGTTCGCGCATCTGCAGCTCCTTCATGTTCTGGAGTGCATCTATATGCGCCTGGCATGTCCAGCACGGTTCAGCAGTGTTGGTGAAGTCGTGCGCGCAGTCCGACCTTATGAGCCAGATCCACTGGCTGATCTCGTCTACCCACAGCGCGCGGATTCCACACCGCAGGCATTGGTACGCGTACACGGTCATCGCAGCGCACACCAGCGTATGCTCGCAGTCGCCACACTTTTTTGAAGGCTTGTTCGCCGAAGGGCCAATAGACAGCATGGGACGGTCGCGCCCAAACCCCAATTCTCGGAGTGGGCCAGCACGCCAGTTATTTTGCACGTTTAGCGGCGCGTTCATACTCATCTTCGATGCACCTCTGACACTTGGGTATCTCTATGACTGCCAAGTGCTCTAAGCACGGAGCCTGCAACGCTTGGTCTACGGTAATCTCGATCTCTATTGCTAGAGCGCTGGCAGCCCAGAGCCGGTTGTCGCCTGTCTTCTTTCCAAACTTCAACTGGAGCCTTCTGCGCCCGCACATTCGACACACAGTTTGGCGTTCTGGGTACGCGCACAGCCCAGTACAAACTAGGCTAAGCTCGCACTCGCCGCACGGTTCCCTCCGCAGAAGTTCTTCAATTGTGTAGCTCAACCTTTGAATTGCCCCAGTTCCTTCAACGCATCCCGGGCGTCCATCGCCGCGCGCTTCACACGGGAAAGGGCCCGTTTCACTTCAATCTTGGACGCGTCTTCTTTGAGGTTCAGCACTGCACCGTAGCGAGACTCAAAGATCTCCCACTCGCGATAGAGTGCGTCCTTTGTCTCCCGCTCGAACTGCAACGCAATGTCATGTCGTCCTGGCGCGGCTTTTTCTAACATCTTGTTCTCTTCCGGTAAGCTCGTCTCTTCTGGTCTTTTCTTCTCGAACATGATTCCTCCAGTGTGAGTAGTCCTAGTAGAAATCTACGACAGCTACACGTTTAGTTCAAGATGAAAGTTAGGTATCGACCCACTCACTCGGGGGCAACACAAAGCCGTCCTTACCAACAGGCATCTCATGTAGAAACGGACAGTGCTCAAACTCACAAATGCAGTCTATTTCGTCAGACCCAAAATACGGTTCTGTGAGGTCTAGCGTATCCCCGCCCTGCGTAAGTTTGTCTGGATCAGCGCTCGCGCACCAAGCACGGCGGTGCACAGTGCAATAAAGCTGCATCCCATTGGGCCCAAACGGTAGCGTCGCAAGCGTCATACAATGCAAAGAAAATTTGCACTCTACACAAGCCTTCTGCGCGCCAGGTATGCGCGACAACTTTTGATCTTCCAATACGCCTCCTCTAATTGTTTAGGCGCCCGGAGGCACTCTGGAGTTCACTGCAGCGCTTATGGGCCTCAACGGCGCCATCCTGTATCTGTTGGAGCATGGAAATCAAACTCGATACTTCCTCCACGCGCAAAGAGAGTTTTCCGCGACCCTTAGAAATTAGAACCTCCACTCGCGTACGCCCCTTACGCCTTTTTCCATCAGACCCGAAAACAGGTTTGACCTTCTCTACCGTGATACGGATGGGCATCTTATTACGCCCGTCATCCTTGATCTCTTCGACGACAGACACTCGTTCCTTATTCTTGTATCTCCAAACGCTCATAGCAATTTACCTCGTAAACGAGAGGGGTTGCATGAATTGAAGTTCAAAATCGGATAAAAGTCAAGGGGGTGGGGCTAGCTACACGAGGGTCGTGTGCTTTAGAAGTTGTACTGCAGAAGAGGATAAAGACGCGGCCTAATCAGTAAACCACTCACTACCCGCGCTAGCTCCCGGGATAAGACCAGCAAGTGCCCCAGGAAGAGCCCCCGTTCTTACGGCGTCGCCCATCGGGATCTTTCCTTTGCTAAGGGCAGAGACAAGGGCCCCAAGGCCCTCACCAGCTAAAGCGCCGCCAAGACCTCCGACTTCAGCGCCGAGTGCGCCGCCAAGCGCGCCGCGGCCACCTTGACCTTCAGGAGCGTGTGCGGCGCCATAAAGGCCGCCACCGAGAGTCCCGAGAAAGGACTTTTTCACGAGGCCAGCCTGTTGCATGGCCAGCTTGACGCCCATTTCGTAGGCAGCCTGCTTGGTGTGGGGGTAATATTTTTCAGCAACGTCGGATTCCTGCAGTGCCAGACGTGCACCGAGTTCGTAAGCAGCTTGCTTGTCCATCATGGATCTCCTTGTTAGGACGCTAGTCCGTGATATCTTCGTACTTTTGCTTTATGGCTTCGCCGATGTTTCCGACGCCGCTCTTCAGTTTTTCTCCGGCTGTCTCTGCGGGAGTGTCAGGAATACGCAACGCACGGTACCCACCGTAACCGCCAAGAAGTGCTCCGATACCCGCACCGGCCAGCATAGCTTTTGGGTTTCTCGTCCGGCTACCAAGCCAGGCACCGGCTCCACCTCCTGCACCTACACCAGCAACCGCACCCCCAAAGCCAGGCCATATAAAACCAAGAGGTGTGCCCAAAATACCGGCAGCGACACGACGTCCGGTGTGGTTGTCTTCTGATAACTTCTCTGAAAATGCCGCCCTAACACCTTCATCGTACGCCAACTTGAGCACGTCTGGTCTGTCCATGCGCTCCTCCCATTGAATTCAATATTAGGTCGAAGCGACTGTAACTTCAAGAAAAATGGACCCACTCCGATTCGAACGGAGGACCATCCGGTTATGAGCCGGGAGCTCTACGCGCTAAGCTATGGGTCCAAAAGACGCTGCCCGGATTCGAACCGGGGTAACCTGGGTTGCAGCCAGGCGCCTCGCCTCTCGACTACAGCGTCAAATACGAGCGGTGGGATTTGAACCCACAAAAACTGGCTCCTCAAGCCAGCGCGTATGCCTAGTTCCGCCACGCCCGCAAAACAGGGAAAAGGGTGGGGTTGGTTACCCACGCAGCCACGCTACGCCGGCTCGCGTCCGGATCGCTGATGTGGCAAACCGCCGTGCAAACGGCCTATCTCAAGTCTTCGCTCACGATCGGGGCGAAGACGTTCCGAAAAGGCCCTTTCCGTAACAAAGAGGAGGAAGGTCTTGAACCTTCAACCGCCGCGGTCAAAGCGCGGTGCTCTACCAGTTGAGCTACTCCTCTACAATGAGCAGGGCTGGACTCGAACCAGCAAGTTTAGCCTGTGGCAACGCGTTTACAGCGCGTATCCTTCACCAATTTGGATACCTGCTCACAACAAGGAAAGTAGAGGAATCGAACCCCCAGGTGTTACCCTGGCACGGCTTTCAAGGCCGCTTACGCACCGTTGCGTGCTACCTTCCAAAACCGGAGACAGAGGGATTCGAACCCCCGCACGTGTTACCGTGTACCGGGTAGCAGCCGGCCGCATTACCAGGCTCTGCCATGTCTCCGCATAATTGTTCCACGTGGAACAATTTATATACTCCGGGTGAGACTCGAACTCACAAAATCTGGTGCCTGAAACCAGCGCGTATGCCAAATTCCGCCACCGGAGCGTAAGCATCTGTTCCGTAACGATAAAATGCGCACGACTGGAGTCGAACCAGTAACCTGCGGTTCTTGAAACCGCCGCCTCTGCCAGGTTGGGCTACGCGCGCGTTATCAAAGAACAAAATAGGCCCGATCGGATTCGAACCGATAAATCCGTGATCTTAAATCACGTGCCTCGGCCAATTGGGCTACGAGCCCACTACAAGCCCTGTTACTGTGTGTCAAATTTAGTGTTGCGACTAACAGGGCCTAATTCGTCGGGCTACGAATACAAAAGGCCCTGTAACAGAGATAGACTCTGTTGCAAGGAGGAACTACACGATATGAGACGCCCGAAATTCATGAGGACAGATTAGAACAAAAAAAAGCCAGAGTCAAGAAGACTCTGGCAGTCATTTTCGTTTGTTCTTACTGCGAACGCTCGAAAGCGTGTTGTGGCAATCCTTACAGGTGGACTGACATCCGTGTGACTTGTTCGACTTACTTTTCCGATACTCACTTGGCGGTAAAAACCGTAAACACCTACAACAACGCACCATACCATCTGCGCGTAAACGCGTGGATGCGGGCATCGGCGGGGGAACCATACGTCCTTTGTCCAGAGCGTCTACGGTATTGTCTTGGTGCGTTCCAACAAAAAGATGCCGTGGGTTCACACAGTTTGGGTTGTCACATTTATGCAAAACGCACAAACCTTTGGGGACAGGACCGTTGAACCACTCCCACACTAACCGGTGAACAGACACCAATCGGCCCTTCACTTTCACACGCCCATACTGCGGCGCCTTTTGCCTACCGGTTCCTTTGGAGCCTACCCACTCCCAGCACCCGGTTTTTCGTCTACGCACGCGGAGCCACACACGCGCACGCAAACCCTCCTCGTACGCATCCATTGCGCACCTCCTCGTAAGTAGTTGATATACAAGAAGAAATGGACCAGAGGGGAGTCGAACCCCTGTCCGAAACAATTCCATTCGGCTTCCTACAGCCATATTCCTGGGTCTATTTTCGCACGCCTTCGCCAGACTTCTTTAGCGTGTCCTACTGCTGCCTCCACCACCGGCTTTGAGGGTACTTCACCGGAACCAACATGCTTTGGTTAACAGGGCCATGCCAGACCCCGAGCTGTGGTCGCTTACGCGGCCATGGCGACAGGTGCCATAGGCGCTGCGAACAACGCCACGACACTGCTGCCCAGCTTAGCTGCAAAAGTATTCACTTTGGCATCTAAGAGTGTGAGCCTTTTTTGAGTGGCCTGCTCATCCACTGGCTGTCCACCTTACTTCATTGCCTCGTCGAAACCGGTACTGGCCCAAAACAAAAGAGTGCACGCCGCTATCCTTGATTCCTTACACGGCGTGCACTCTAATTTGAGTTTGAATTTGAGTCAAGCAACTTCTTTTTCTTGGTCGTCTCCCCGGAGTAGTTTGATGAAGGGCACAAACCACCCCGTGAACTCGCCGTCTTTCTTGGGGCTGTGGTACGTACCGAACCCGAACCTCCCCACGGACAAGTAGTTGGTGATAATCTCCTTCATGTGCTCCAACAGCTTTTCGCCTCCGATGGAACCCAGCGTATCTTCGAACTCCATCACAAAAGTAGCAGGTACTTCCTTCAGCGCCTTGTCGGCGCGGCTCGCTGCGAGCCCGTGCCCCTTCTGGACGCGGATCTTTCTCCGAAGATTGAAATCCTTCGGGTTACAGAACGCGACCCCGACGGGAATCGTTTTGTCGTCTTCGCCCCCTACGTCCAAACAAGCGACGACCTCGCCATACTTGTTTCGAAAACGCAGAAACGACCGTTTGCCAATCTTCAAAGATTTGAGTTTCATTGGAATCTCCAATTCTCCTTTAGTTTACGAGGCTGAATTGCCCCAATTGGTTCGACTACTTATACCCGAGAACTCCCTAAGTTTAGAAAAGGCTCCGCTCGGATTTGAACCGAGGACCATCGACTTAACAGGCCGACGCTCTACCGCTGAGCTACAGAGCCAACAAGCTAGCGACAGGAATCGAACCTGCAACCAGTGGATTACAGATCCACTGCTCTGCCGTTGAGCCACGCTAGCACTACAAGCCTGCGAGAGGAGTCGAACCTCCGACCTGAGCATTACGGGTGCCCTGCTCTTCCGGCTGAGCTACGCAGGCAAAACAATTGGCCCGGTTGGATTTGAACCAACGACCTCCCGGTTATCAGCCGAGCGCTCTACCCCTGAGCTAAGGGCCAACAAAAGCAGGTGACGCGAATCGAACGCGCTTAGAACAGCTTGGAAGGCTGACGCCTAACCAGTCGGCCACACCTGCAAAAAAATGCCTGGGAGGGCGGCGGCTCCCAGGGCTTGCACATCACTCTACAAGATTCGTCTTTGTTAGTTGTGCCGCCACATCGATTTTCAAAGAGTGGGCAGTGTCGGGCTCGAACCGACGACATCCGGCTTGTAAAGCCGGCGCTCATCCCAGCTGAGCTAACCGCCCAGAAGCTTTCAATGGGCCATCCAGGACTCGAACCCGGGACACTGGGGGTAGAAACCCCATGCTCTGTCCAACTGAGCTAATGACCCACAATCTCCGCGGAAGGATTCGAACCTTCGGCCTCATGGTTCGTAGCCAAGCGCTCTGTCCAGCTGAGCTACGCGGAGTCAAAATGGGACGCCCGAGAGTCGAACTCGGAATCCCCAGGGTAAGAACCTGGTGCCTTGCCAATTTAGCTAGCGTCCCGTATGGGGCCGCAGGGAGTTGAACCCTGTCCACACGCTTAAAAGGCGTGTGCTCGACCGATGAGCTACGACCCCAGAATTGCTTTCTAGGTCGCCAGCGTTTCAATCGGTGCCGCATGGCAAAACTCCTTTCTAAGAAAAAGTTGCGGGGGAGGGATTTGAACCCTCGACTTTCGGGTTATGAGCCCGACACGCTACCGGACTGCGCTACCCCGCATCAATGGACGAAACTGGGATCGAACCAGCGACCTGAGGCTTGCAAAGCCCCTGCTCTCCCAACTGAGCTACTCGCCCACACTGTGAACCTTTCGGCTCCGCATCTTGCTGTCTTTTTATGTCCTGGATTTTTACGGTGTGAAGAAGATGCGGAACTTGGACCAGGACTATCCCGTTGTTCGCATATTGCGAATCGCGGCGATACCCTTGACTGCGTGTTTGGTCCTGAGCTGCATTGCACCTTCCTTACGGACAGTAAGCCACAGGATCCAGGAAGGTGTCAAGAAAAAACTGAAATGCGCGAACCTGGGTTCGAACCAGGGACCGCTGAGCTCATTACACTCAGTGCTCTGCCAAACTGAGCTACTCGCGCACAGTGACGGGGCTGGACTCGAACCAGTCATGAAGGCCTCACACCTTCCCGCCGTAATATGGAGGAGGCAGGACTTGAACCTGCGACCTCTGAACCCCTAAGGGCCCAGCGCTCTAACAACTGAGCTACTCCTCCGTGTTCTTCCAGAGCAGTGGAAGTCTGCTCAAAACTCTCTTGATCTCCTTTCTGGTTTTCACGGGCTCGATGCCGAGCGCCATGAGTTGATTGTCGTAGTCCGGCTCCCGGTACGCAACGTGAGGAAAAGCCTCGAGCTGCTCAGAAAGCTGCTCAAGCTCAGCCTCGTCCTGCGCGGCCAAAACAACGGCGTACGTGCCGTGTTGCACGTCGCGCGCAGAAAGATCCGCTGCATGGACTAGCATTGCTGCTTGCAATCCTGGGGGTACGTCAGATCGGACTACAACGTAGTGGGTGTTGGTGGGCCTTGAAGGCTGACTGTCAATGTATTTGTTTCGTTGTCATGCCCACATGGTAACCACAGGCTTGTACGCTGTCAAGGCCTTGCAATAAAAATAATCGGGGCGGAGGGATTCGAACCCCCGACATCCTGCTCCCAAAGCAGGCGCGCTAGCCAGGCTGCGCCACGCCCCGTAAAGGGTGATCAGAGAGGATTGAACTCTCGTAGCCGGGTCCACAACCCGGGGCTCTACCACTGAGCTATGACCACCACAACATACGGTCCCAGACGGATTCGAACCGACGATCTTCGCCGTGACAGGGCGACGGGGACGGCCAGACTCCCCTATGGGACCACAAATGGGGCAGAGTGGATTCGAACCACTTACAGGCTGATCTTCAATCAGCTCCTCTTCCTATTGAGGTACTGCCCCTTGCAACTACACGCGTGTGAGCAATAAAAACACCTCTGTCCGGTCTTCTTCTTAGCGCGTATATACCGAGCAGAGCGCTCAAAATTACTTCGGCATACCGGACAGCGCAAGCGCACCTCTGCCCCAACTTTGCGTGCTCTTTTTTGACCCTTTCTAGCACACGCGCGCGAGCAGAAAAACTTCACCTGTCCATTACGCCTCTTCCAGCGAACGTTTCTAACTTCCCGCTTAAACCTATTCCCGCACACGGCGCAAAACATTTCCTGCAATCCTTCACCACGTGTGTGCTCTTTTGCGTGTGCAGACGGAGTAACGACTTTTAGATTCCTCAGTCTGTTGTCAGACCTATCTCCGTTTTTGTGGTGGACAAATTCCCAGCGGTTAAGCGTGCGCCCCAAGTGTTTCTCCATTTTGTATCGGTGCTCCGCCACTATTGACTGGTCTTCCAGCCGTAATCGCGTGTACCCGTCAGACATACGTACGTATTTAGCAATAACTTTTTTCATCGTATAACCCTCCTACGGGCCGACCAGGACTCGAACCCGGATGAGCGGATTTGGAATCCGCCATGCTGCCATTGCATCACCGGCCCAAAACACACGTACTCTGACGTGCGGCCCGTTGCTCATTTTATTTTACTGGGTAAAAAGGCGCGGGGCCGCTACTGGGTTAGCGGATATCCCACGGGTGAAACGAGTCGAGAACAACAATGTTTTTCCCAGTCATCATTGTCGTCTATTTTACAGAAGGGTCACTCCTTGTCAAGAACTTCCTTCGGCAAAGATGTCCACTATCTCGTCAGCGGCAAACTTGACCACCTCTCCGACTTCCATGTCGACGCACATCGGTTCGTTGTCCAGGATACCCACCAGCGTGTCCCCGTCAACACTCTTGACCTTGACCCACATACTCTCTTTGAGCGGCCATCGATCGGCCGGAATGTCATCCGGCGCGGGCCCTGTATCAAACTTGAGTTTTACATGCCGACCAATCAGCGCCGCCGGGTCCCCATCGTAGCCTATCGATTTCGGAGAGTGTTTGGGGCACAGCATCTGGATGTTGCTGAGGGGCTCTTTATTTTTCACTTCGTGGTCCTTTCAAGTTGCGCAAACGCCCGCTTCAAGCCTTCAAGGTGAAGCTTGACGCACGGGCCGAGTGTCTTACTGGACGGAACGCTTTCCCACCAATCAGCCCCGAATACTTCATCTCCGTTGTCGCGTAGCCACATAACCCAAGTGTATTCGTCTTCCATGTTGCTCCAGCCGTAGTTCTCTTCGAAAAGCTTTTCTTCTTTTCTTCGTAAGTCGCAGCACTCGCACTCGCCCTCTGGGCACATAGGCTCGTTGTGCGTGCAGCTGTCAGCGAAATACTCCTTCATGTTGTTGCGCAACGTCTCGTAGTCATACACACTCGGGTCTCTCCCGTGTGCAGACGCGCGGCACTTACCTACAAAGTAGCCCAGGTTACACCCAGCCATCCAACGCAAGTCCATTCCTTTTTGGCAGCTCCACTGATACGTTGCTTCGTAACAATCTCCCCACACCATCAGCGTGGAATACTGCCGCACGTACCAGATAGCATACGTACTCGACTCCGGGTTTCTCCATTCGAGCGTTTCCAAATGCTCGTTGTGTTTCTCTAGCTTGGCGACGTGGTTCTCAAAGATGTCACGCTCGCCCGCATCGGTTATCTCGCCTGTGGCGTCGATGCCCCAACCTGCTTCATCGCTCATAGCGGATCCGGCCCCGCCAGCAACTTCGGCATCGCCGTCGTCGATAGTGTAGCTATCTGCTTCGCGAATAGCTCTCCCACTGTCATTCCTGACTTGTGCTCAACGAACGACGCAAACAATTCCTCTGGGGTGTACAACCCTTCGTCGATAGCGTTGAACATAGCCTTGAGAAGCAAGAGCAGCAAACGATGTGTCCTGTTTACCCACTGCTTGCGGTTCTTCGCATACTTTGTTTCTGAAACACCGCCGCTTCGCAAATCCTCGCTGATCTCCTGCAGGTGTTCTTCGTCACAGGCAAGAACAAACTTGGCCATCAGCGGATGACTGTTCCCCTTGTCATCTTCGAACGTCCACAGAAACTTACATGTGAACTTCGCAGACGGCTTCCACTCGTCCGTCCACTGAATGCCTTCAGCACCCCAGTCTTCAAGCAACTTACCAATCTGCTCGCGAGACCGATGGTAACTGACCGTCGTGTCCTGTGCGTACCGTCTACGTGGTGGCATTCTGTTTCCTCATGTCTTCCAGCATCGCCCGCCGTTCTTCTTCGACTTTGTTCAGGTCGATTTCAAAGAACTCAGCGAGCATCTTCTCAATGGACATGTGCGGGCGACGAAAGTTATCGCCGGGGCACCACAGCATCAAAGAGATGTCCTTGGTCTCAAGCCACTCCAAGAACGCTCCGATGGTTTGGCTCTTCTCATGTACTGCAGCCAGCTTTTCACACTCTGGGTATTTGGGCATCATTCCTCCTTTATCCGCTCGATGCCCGCCCACATATCCGGCATCTGTCTCAAGAACACCACCAAGCAATCAGCGCACAGAGACATACTGCCTATCTGGCCGTCTTCACCCGGCTCTGCCTCAG
>Ga0210003_1001313_pt1 | contig 22072 bp, 34 predicted proteins | sample LantaG_FD_182804 | JGI IMG/M metagenome (GOLD analysis project Ga0210003, IMG submission 182804) | Deep subsurface microbial communities from Baltic Sea to uncover new lineages of life (NeLLi) - Landsort_02402 metaG (SPAdes) (version 2) | ecosystem: Environmental > Aquatic > Marine > Oceanic >... | reverse complement strand
CTAATTTCGAAAAAATTGCGCTTTGGTTTTCCATTGCCACCTTTTTCACATATATCTTTTCATGATGAAACAAATCGACCAAGCATTAGCACCAATAAGTGGATACTTAATATCAATTACACGAGATACTGTGAATGGTTGGTATGAGCTACAGGTGGGAATCCCAAATAATTGGGTATTTGATGATAATAACGATGTTGAATGTGAAATTCTTGCCGAAGCCGAAGAAGGTAAGTTAATTAAGGTTTCACCAAAGAAAACTGGGGTAGTTATTGATGATTTGATTTTATTCGTTAAAGTAATTATCAAGACCAATCAGATGATTGCTGAGAAGGAAAGGGAATTTACTGAAACAATGGAAGCTATGAAGGGCGAACTCGAAAATAAAGCCAAGGCATATTATGAGGAACTAGACAAACTCAGAGAAGAATCCTTCAAGAAACAACAACGTGAATTAGCTGCTCAGAATGGTGATGCTCCACCAGTCAAGAAAAGTAGGGGTAGACCCAAAGGCAGTACCAATAAGAAAACTCAAACCGTAACAGAAGAGACCGAAGTCCTTGACGATAAAAAGTAGTGTTATGCCTATTGATGAAGACAATGACATGAGTGTTCTTGCCTATCATAAGTATCTGGAAGAGGATGCTGAGAGGAATAAAAGGAAAACCGCTATTGAGTTCGAACAATTGGGTGGACAATTCCTACAGGAGATTGACAAGAAAAAGAAGCGTAAGAAACTTACCCAAGAAAAATTAATCCCATACATTTTAAAACATACCAATAATCTCTACGATAAGGATGAACTCGATTCCTATACTCTCGAAGACGTACAGGATATCTATGAAGAGGTTAAGGCAAATAAAAAACCGGGAATCCTAAAGTTTTTTCATTTTCTCTTTAATATTGAATAATTTTTAACTATATTTGCCGTATTGATAATCTTAATTTAACAAACACGCAATGGCAGAATTATTCGAAACGGTTTTCGACCCCCAAGCAATCTACGAAACATTTTTCTTTAATGTAAAACCCGTTCTTACATATCCAAATCTTGAAGTCCTTGAGAAAGAAAATGAAAATTTATTCAATCGTTGGGAGTATTTGGCTCGAACCAAATATAATAAGAAATACTCTGATGATACAAAAGCCAATACTGTATATGAAGAACATGCTGTTTATTATCCTGAGTTCACAAAAATTGTGGCAATAACACATGCCGAACTTCGTGCCGAAGACGGGACATTGAAACGATATTTGAAGAAAATTGTGGATGCTGATGAATTGGTAGTTATTGCTGAATTCATGAATGCACTGGCACAGAAATCAAGTGAGGGTGTGAAATCAACCCCACAATACTTCCCAACACTCTGTGGACATAATGTGCTGAAGCACGATATTCCCTTACTTCTTAAAAGACTTATATTGCACCGGGATAAACTAGGTGCTGAGTATAAGATACCTTTTATCTTAAAACGTGTCCTTAACCTCAAACCTTGGGAGTCTGGTGTAATTGATACCGTGAATGTGTGGAAGTTTAATGGGTATGACAATACGCCCTTGATGTTAATTGCAGATTTTCTTCATCTAAAAAGAAACGTGGACTTGTTACCACTTCCTGAAGTTTCAAGAACCTATTGGAATCTGATACAGGATGGTGATGAAGAAGCAGCATTGAAGTTCGTATCATTGCAGTCCGCAACCCAAACAAATTTCGTGGTTCAAATTATGAATGAGTTGAGGCATTTTTAAATGTATTATGTTATAATTAATTTATGGGTGTGACGTGGGTTTCACCCTTTTTTTTTGTATTTATCTTTATGACAAAGAAAGGATGTTTAATATCGGGTGGTGGTGCATGGGGTGCATATGGTGGTGGAACACTGGCTAGGATTAATCGGAAATATGATGCTGTAGTAGGAGTTTCAACGGGGAGTCTAATGGCTCCCCTCACTGCGTTGAGGGAATGGGAAGTGCTAAAACATGCATATACGAATGTGGATAATAGTAAGATATTTGATAAGTGTTGGTATAAGGGTAAGGTCATTAATAAAAAGGGGAGATTTAGAAAATTTCCGATAATAATGACGTTGTTGCTTGGAGATAAAAGTATCTCTACTTCAAATTCCTTGAGAAAAACAATCATGTCATCATTTAGTAAAACTAAATTTAATAGGCTCAGAACCAGACAACAAGAAATATTAGTTGGAACTCAGAATCTAGCACAGATTCCATCAAAAATACATTACTTCAGTTCGATAGATGAGACTTATGAAGATTTCATTGATTGGATGTGGTGTAGTGCAAATTATCCATTTATTACCTCTTTAATTAAAAAGAGTTGGCGGGATGAAGAGGGTAAGTTTCACATCGGACAGTGGAGCGATGGTGGGATAAGTGAGTTGGTTGGTATGGATATGTTAGTGAAAAGAGGTTATAAGGATATTGATATTATCTTGCATCGAACAAAGGTTCGTGATAAATTTGAGGGTGAAAGAATTCATAATTTAATTGAAAATTTTAATGCTAGTCTTAGTGCAATGCGTTATGATGTTGAATTCGAACATTTTTATGATAGTATTGAAAAATATAATAGGAAGGGTATAAAAGTAACCGTTTACTGGCTACCACGAAAATTAAGTGAGAATCCAATGGTGTTTAATAAGAAAGAAATGGCTGAATGGTGGGAAGAAGGATATGAAACGGCTCTGGACCCAGAAAGAATGGAGATATTCAACCCCATCAAAAAGCGGTTTTAAGACGATTTAAGACACTTAAAGACTTTTACAACCTCGGATGGGAATCGAGGTAAATAGTCGCCAGAGCACCCCCAGATTAAGTCTGAGGGGTGCTTTTGCTTGTCCAAGCCAAATGCTCAGTAAATTTTCCTTCAATATGAGGCAAATCATAGAGATTATCGAATTGTTCCTCACTAAGATAGGCTCTTGGCATCTTACCATCACCATAAAGCAAGAACTCATTCATCTCGGTGATGGTGTTGAAGAAAATATACATATTCCGGTTTTGACGATAAATGTAAAGTAAACTATCGATACGATTACCCTTATCATCCTCGTTAAGAAGAACACCCAACGTATTGCTTTTGTTGGAGTATTCTTCTTCGTGTGCGGTTCTTATATATGTTGTCATGTCGCAAATGTAGTTAAAATTTATTGCATTGCCAATAGTTCATCTGTAATATCAGTATAGAAATATCCCAAGGGGTCTCTGGGTTCTCCATTCTTATGAATTTCATAATGGAGGTGAGGACCAGTACTTCTTCCAGTATTACCTACGGTTGCAATCAATTGGTTTTTATTGACCCACTGACCTTTCTTAACTTTTATATCACCACCTAAGTGAGCATAAAGAGTTTCGAAGCCATAGGCATGCTTAATAACCACACGGTTCCCATACCCGTATTTTGAATACATTATTGCTACAACTCGCCCCTGTGCAGTAGCATATACCTCAGACCCAATATTGGCACTAATATCAATTCCTTCATGGAAAAGCATCTTCTTTTCAATGGGGTGTTGTCTCCAACCATATGGAGAACTCACGTAAATGAAATCCTTAGTTTTAACCGGGGAAAGCGTGGGATAGTAAAGAATAGCCTTTTTATTATCCTTAAATCGAGGTGAGGTCTCTTGGAGACGTTCGAGTTCAAGTGCAAGCATTTCCGAAGCATATAATGCCCGGTCATCAATTTCAATAAACATGCTGTCATAGCATTCAAAAACATGTTCAGCACTATCGTTACGGTATCGATAGAAGTCAGTCGTATCGTAATCGACACCAAGCATCTGTGAATATAATATGTTGTTATAATCACGTATCTCCATAGCCATAGCTTCCATCTCAATTATTTTCTTCTCCATCTTCTCCATTTCACTCTTCAACTCCATGTTCTCGGTTTGTAGTCTGGAATTAATTCCAATCCCATTACTACTTGCGTTCATTGGTGCTGACATACCACCAATAACACCAAAAATTGCACACATCAGTAAAATAATAAATGCGACTTTTGCGATAACAGATTTTGTTCTTTTCATAATTTTGGATTTAATAAGATTATTTGTGGTCTGATTTCCAGTTAGTTAGAGGCGTTTAACTCTAATTCTTTTTGACCTAAATGTGGTGTATTTAAATGAAAATGCCCAGAAAAATCGAATTTTCTGGGTATTGTGAGCATCAGGCGGTTAAAACCAACCGATTTTCGTTTTAGGGGTATTCCCCTAGTTAAAAATTTTAATGTTTTTAAATAAATTTTCATTATTCTTGGTAATAAATACTAATTTTTTATAAAAAAGTTATATTACTTACTATCAGACACTTGGTCAGATGAAAATATCTTATAGTCCAGATTACCAATATGTTGATGAACTTCAGCTAATATTTCTTCAGCAATTTCTACCCGGATTTTCAACTGTTTGTGCTTCTGTACAACAGGATGTTCACGTAGATGGTCTTCAATGATTCTTAAGAGCATATCAGTTCTATCCAGTGCTTCGTGATAGTGATATTCATCCAATACAATTTTTTTCTTTTTTGACATGAGGCAAAGATAAATTAAATTATGTTAATATGCAACAATTATAATAATTCATGTGATTTACCCATCTTCATCAATAACTCGACAAAATATTGTTCCACCTCGTCACTGTGAAGATATTCTTTGGGTTCAAAGTTTTCATCAATCCATTTTTTCCAATACAACTGAACATCAAATCTCTCCATATCGGTAATGAAATCATCGATGGTTACCGGAATCGAAAGCATATATTTGGTACTGTCTACTGGTTTGTTCTTCTTGATAGTATAATAGGTTGGGTAGAACTCCAGAGTGAAATCATCGTTTCTGAGCTTACACCACCCATTTAACATATCTTTACCACGCCAATCATCGAATAGGGTCTCGCAAGACTTATCGTTATAAATTGGATATAACATATCGATTGTGAAAGGCGAAGCGAGAAATTGTCTGAACTTCTCGCTCCTATTTGTTTTACTATATGAAACAGTTTTTATCATATTTGTTATTTTAGAGTAACCGAATACATTCCATCATTATCATAATCAGTGAATAAGAACGTATCCCAACGAGATTCATAAATACCATCATCATGATTTCCATAGAAACTCAACACTTTTATAGTTGCTTTTCTTTCACTTAACACCTCTATTTCGGAGTGACGACCCATTCCCGGTAATGCCTCACGTCTTGAGGGGTAAAAGTGGTCATATCCACCTGTTGACGAATAGAAATCGGTTTTCACTAATTCAGATGCTTTCACCCAATTATCACCGTCCTGACGATATAGATAAACGTTTCGTCTCTTCGTCTCCTTCCCTATCAAGATATTGTTATCTAGGTAGCTTTTGCTTGGGTCTAATTCATAAGAGAGTACATATAGGTTTCCTTCACACCAGAATGAATATGTGCAAAGGTCCAGATATTCTTGACTGGTGTTAAAGACTTGGGCTTCAAGTGTTGATGGGTCAGCAAAACAGGATTTACTCATACCAGCTTTTTGTCCGAAGACAGCAGCCCCAAGAAATAGAACCAGTAAAATCGCAATTAATCTCATTAAATTTTTCATAACTTCGCTTTTTGTTTATTTGATTATACGAAAATTAAATGAAAATGTTACAATTTATTTCAATCCATATTCAGCCACAACCAATACCATGAGATTTTCTGGATGGTCTTTCTTATACTCATGTTTCATTATACTATCAATGGCAACATCGTTCAGGAGGTCGCCTACAGTCATCCATGTCCGGTCCTTTACTTCGAAAAGAACCTGATTCGTATCACTGTCAACGAATTTAACTGTTAGTCTCGGACTTGCTTTTGAATATCTCATTATCTTTAGTTTTCATTATTTGTGTTGTCATTCTGGGGGTTGGGTTGGAATGACCCGATTAGCTTAAAAATGTCGAAAAGCAACATTTTAATAATCCAGTAGACTACGACTATCTGGACATATCCAATATTTCCCCAGAGATTGCTTAGAAACAATTTCCACATCAACATAACTACCCCTCCCACAATTATGGATTCTATTAAGTAGTAACCCATTACCGGGAATAAATACGTTATATTTGCAAATATTTTCATCATAATTTCTTATTTTGTGTCAATTTTTAAACCCATTTCTTTCATTTTGAGCAATGCTTCTGCATTACCCATTGCATCATCTACGGGGTGATGGGTATGTTTAGTCACCCGTAATTTTTTCCATCCTGACCACATGTCCATTTTCATTCCACAGTACAGGTCACCGATTCTACGACTTGACCAACCAAAAGGATTTGCTCCATAATATCTAAGGAAGTAATAATTAATCCAAGAGGCATCGTAACCGTTATTATCGCTAATCAGAATAGGTCTGCCTTTGGAATGTTCGTCAAGCCAATCAGCGAAATCCGACATAACCTTTACTGGGTCATCGAATGTCAGATGTTCTTCTCTACTAAACCCACTCACGCTGAGTGCTCGTTCATCATATTTATCTGATATTGGCTTGGTCTGCCCATAGAAAGTGGTGTCGAGTTCGGGGGTCAACTTGACTACCCCGAAGCACACCATACTATTAAGTCCTAATAAACCGCCATCTGATTCTACGTCACAAATAAAATACGACATAATTTTAATTTTTTATTTATTAATAAATTTATTTTCACACATAACACCTTTCTTATTATTAATTTTTCTTGAACAAATACATAAATTACTAATATCACCAATTATTTTATAATTAATATTATTTTTAAAGCCATAATATACACTAATTTTATGGTCAATTACCGGATAATTAGGTTCATTATAATTTATTTTTTTATTTAATATTTCATCAGAATAATAACATTTCCCATTCCAACTATCAAATAATTTCTTTTTATGTTTTTTTGTTTCATTCCAAACATTTCGAAAATATAATTCAAATTCTGTTTTAAATTCATCTGGAATCCAAATCCCTTTATCTTCATTATATATTCTATATTCAATACTTTTTGAATAATGTGTAACACCATATCTACCAAATGATGTCTTTTTTCTTTTTTTTTCTGTTTCTGGATGTTTAGAAATATTTTCAACACCATATCTTTCAACTAATGTTTTCTTCTGTTTTAATTGAATCAATTTTGATTGTAATGGATTCTCAACACAATAATTTTTAATACACGTTAATTTCTTTTTTTTCTTAACTTCGGGTATTTGTGAAATATTTTCAACACCATATCTTTCAACTAATGTTTTCTTCTGTTTATTATGATTATTTAAATTATCATATTTACATAATTTTGTATTTCTAATTTTATTTTTAATTTCAATAGAATTGGCTTGACATTTTTTTGAACAAAATTTATTATATCCAGAATTAAATGATTTATATTTTGTTATATTACCACAATAACAAACACCTTCATTATCGGTTTTTATGAATTCATCATAATATTTTTTTGTGTCATATTCTGGATGATATATATTTAAATGCCATCTACAAAAAGTTGTTGACCCACAATTAGTTTGAGTATCACAAAGTTTACAATATAAATGTGTGTGTTTTTCCATATCAATAAATACTGTGATATTGAAAACGAACTACGTCTACAACAAATAAACTCATGATTATACAGTTAATGCCATTCGTTGAATATTAGCTTTGAAGGCTTTTGGTGCGAACACAAAAAGTACCATCTCATAGAGAGTGTGCATTACCACAAAGGCGTAGTGAATTGCGGTTAATAATATCCCCAACAGAATGCCGTAGGTTAATTTAATGAACCAATTATTGATTCTTCGAAATAACTCCACGAGTCGTTTCCAATGCTTAATCTCTTTCTTCCAGAGAATCTCAAATAGATTTGTTTTCATGTCTACAATTTAAAGGGAAGTTCCCTGATTAATGAATCCGGTATTAACGCATATTCTGTGGGAGGCAGATAAAGACATTTAATGGTTTGAATACTGGGTAGACTGAAGTCCGCAACCCATTTATTAGGTTTTGGGTTGTAGTCAAGCCTTTTCTTGGCAAAATATGCTGTGGTATCTGTCTCACTTGGAAGGATGTAGATTGTTTTCCACAATTTACCATTTGTTTTATAGTTATATCCGAATCCAACACAAAGTTCATCATCACTATTATAATAGAATAAGTGACGACTATAAACAGACTTCCCGGTTGTATCAGCACTAATGAGGTGGTCATCACGACCCAGTTCATTGTCTGTTGTGAAAAACGTGGAATCCATTAGAGCCGTATTGAGACTCATTACCTGTATTGGGATTTCCGAGACCGTAGTCACTTTCGTATCTAATTTACCACGTGTGGCGTAATTAGTGGTGAGGGTGGCAACAAGTGCCACACACCCACTAATGAATAATACAAGGTAACGGTTTTCCCAGAACCTCTTCTTGAAGAAGCACAAGGCAATGAAAGAAACTAAAACTACTGCTGCTATAAAAATATACATGATTTTTGCTTTTAAGTGTTAAACTAATTAATCTTCGTCAAAATCGGTCCATTCAATACCGGGACAGTAATCACTGTAACTCGCCCCGAAATACTCACCGAATATACCGGAGCTACTTCCAACTCCTTTAACAAGTGCACGGAGCATCCCCCAGATGAAAAGACCAACGGGCTTCAGGAAATAACTATAAATAGCGGTATAGAAGATGAACTTAATAATTGCCCAGATAATCTTGACCACCACAAATGCGATTGCAATTGCTATGTACTTAACTGGATACCATACCAGATAAATAAATGGTTCGATATACCAGACCCTTTTACCTCGTCTGTATTTGTTTACCACGGCTTGACCCCAACTCGAAATCAGGACATAAAGTAGATAAAAGACACCAATAACGACTGCCCCAAGTGCGAGACCAGCAAAAACCTCCCAATTGGCAATACACCAATCCGCAGCAACCATTAATCCAAGTGCGACATAATTTACTACAAAGTAAGTTACAGCAAGAACCACAAGAGTCACAACAAGACCCATGAATTGTTTGGTTCGTTTCACAATCATATTTATGCGACCACGTTGAACAGTGAAAGTCTTCTTAAACCATACGCCAATATTATCGAATCCTTTGAGGATTGGGTCTATACGTGCATCCCATTTGGCTCTGGCAAGCTCACGCTTCCTCTCGTGTTCAGCTTTTATTCGGTTTCTTTCTATACGTTTAATGCGGTCAACCTCACTTTGTGCAGCACGTCTGTTAGCCACGTCTTCACGCCATACTTCCCAACTTGTCTTGATTTCCTGACGCTTTTTCTCGTAATTGGGGTCGTCATTACCCAGAGCCTTATATTTGGTCGCAAGGAAACGTTCAAAGAAACCATCATCGCTCTGGTTAAAAAATATCTTAGCGGTCTTCGGCATCTTAGTGTCTCCACCGCCCCAATACAGGTCATAGGCAGCTTCATCATCAAGACCCGCAATCCAACTGTTGACGATTTGTTCCAACACAAAGAACAATGCTTTGGGAACCAGAAGTAAAATCCACTTAAGTGTGACATACAGGAGCTTAAACGGCAATACGAGAATACTGAAAATCAGCAGCCAGAAATACGGGCAACCATTCTGCATATCCTGTGGTGTTGGAGCATTATCCTTAAGGATATACTTCAACAATTTGTAGTGCCATGAGTTCTTACTGACCCGCATGAGCTTGGGTTTGTCGGCAACAACGAGGTAATCCTCGTCTCCGTCTTTCAGTGGGATAATGTCATTAAATGCCAAGTCAGTTCCTGCTATGACCTCAACAACTTTGAAGTAATAACCACTATGGTTTTTGTAAAGGAATGCTTTGAAATGGCATCCATTACCACCATAGGCTTTCGGGTCGTTGTACTCGACCACTTTGTTCAGCAATAATTTTAATTTTTCGTCTTTCATTGTTTTTAATTTAATATATTTAGAATCTTATCTTTTACTCCACTTTGTTTAATTCCTTCATTTGCCCGTGGTGTTCTGACGAAATGACTCTCGTCAATCCACGGACTTAAATCGAGGTCGTCAATGGCAACCCATTTTTCAATTTGGTGTTCATGCACATATTTCAATATTTCATCTGCACGACAGTCTTGTAATTGCGCCACCGATTTGAATTTAACCCCCCAAAGATTGGATGTGGTATCAGAAACAACCGCATTTACTGAATTCCATTTGAATATCTCATTCATGACCTCAAGACTATATTTCTTTCCCCAATCTGACGATAATATGATAATGGGGTCGGTTTTTTCGATAATTTTGTTAAAAACTTTCACACACTTCTCGTCAAAACGATAGCAGTCATACATTTCATGCCATTTCTTTCGATTGGTATAATATTGGTGAGTAGTTGCTAATACTCCATCAATATCGAGAAAAATGTAAGATTTAATATCCGTCATCACTGAGTTTGTCACTTATTTGTCCTTTAATTTCTTTAAGTTCCTTTAATAGATGTTTCACGTGGTTGATATGCTTGCTTGCCATCGGCTTTCCGCAAGTATTAAGTTTAATAAAGGTTTCAAATATAGCTTCTTTACTTGGATTTTCCAAATATCCATAAGAAATACTGTGATTTTCGAACTTATTTTTATCGCTTCTTGATAACTCAGAGTAATAATACCCGTTGTATTTGAAACGGTCTTCGTAGAAATCCCTGAGTGCTGATAGTCTTTGCTTGCCGTCCAGAACTTCATAATATATGTCGTGACTGAAGTCGAGTTGAACGAAAACAAATTTTCCAATGTCAATATTATTGAAAATACTATCAATAAGTGCAATCTTATCTGCTAGTTTCCAAACGTGTTCACGTTGGTACTCCACATCGAAGTTAACACCAACGTGAATCATATGTAGTAATGAACTAAGACTTGAATTGAGGTGACGAATATAATATTTTTCTTCCTTACGAAAGCTAGTGTCTTTGACTTCGAAGGGATAGAGATGATGCCATTCCATAATATGTTCTTCATTCACAAAACTACTTGGGTCTTCTGACCTACCACGTTTTACTCCAAGGCATTCAACACGATAGAACATACTATCATCATATTTTTCACGGACATAAGATTCTTTATGAGCACCTAGACTCACACGCTCACCTATTTTAAACTTCCTGTGGCGAGGCGGTTTTCTTAGAATACCGAGTTCGATTTTCTTTCTAATATCACGAATAGCTGACTCATTCAGAGACTGCTGTTGTTCTACGGGGTCTATTTTTTTCTTAGTCATATGCAATTATACGAAAATAATTTTAAATTGTTACAAAAAAGGGTAGAAACTTTCGTTCCTACCCTTCCTGAACTAAGAAGGACTCGTTATCCTTATCTTACTTATCTTCGGTTTTTTCGTCTTGCTTTTCTTCAGGTTCTGGAGCTTTCTCATCGCTCACTTCCGGTACACCTACCAGAATTTCAGCAATTGCTTTCTTGAAGGTTTCCTTGGGGAGCGCACCCATTGCCATTTGTGGTAGACCTTCTTTTGGTATAAAAAGGATGCTTGGAATACTCTGGATTCCAAAAGTACGAGCCAGTTCAATCTCGGCTTCAGTATCGACCTTATAGAAATCGATGTTCTCGTATTCAGTATCGAGTTCTTCGAGGATAGGTGCAATGGTTTTGCACGGTCCACACCAATCGGCATAGAAATCAATCACTGCGGGGTTCTTGCCCTTAAATGACCATTCTTTGTTTTGTTCATAGTCAAACACTTTTTCTTTAAATGATTCTGTTGTTAAATTTTCCATATATAGTTTTTATTTAAAATTATTTCTTATTTTTATCCCTTTACTTCTTTTGGCTTATTTAATGACCTCCACGTTGCGCAGCAATACCCAATCTGATGTTTACAATCGTCAATAGGGTCATGTTCAACCCCAATATTTGGGAACGTGGCTTTTATTTCTGGTTTAAGTGCGACCAGTGTCCTCACATCCATTTCAGACCTGAAGTACCAAGGGGTTTCAAGTTGACATGCAACATAAGCATCCTCAAGAATACCAATATCGAAACGAGCACCATTACCCCAAATCTTAACCTTCTCAACACAGTCTTGCATCCAGAGATTAAACTCACCTAACACACCAGCAAGATTATCACCTTTTTCACAAATTCTTTTTCGTGCTGCTTCACTTTGTTGCAACCACCAATAAATGGTGCTGCCATTAACATTTAACCCATAATCCAGAGAAGATTGTAAATCAACTACTTTGTAAAATTCACGTCCAGTTTCACCTGTTTCAAGATTAAATTCAACAGCACCAATTGATACAATCGCTGCATTACTTTTGTTGCCCATTGTTTCCAAATCGAGCATTACGTCTGTATATTCCATATTATCCATGTATTTGTTTAATGTGTTTCAAGAATTTTTCGTAACCATCGGCATACCTATATTCCTCACCATCTAAAGCAACCCCGATACCGTAAAGCAGGTCTTTTACAATCACACCGTCATTATCACATCCACCACCGGGTCCGGTTTTGGTATAGGTGTTGACATAATTCTTGAAGTAAATCAAATCAAACTTACTTTTGGGTTCAAGCCGAATTTCTCCATCATGAATCCAATCAAGTTCTGCCCAGAAATCTTTCAGTGTTTCTTGGTCAAGACGTTCTTCGTACCAACTCAATGCTTTTTTGAATATGGGTTTACGGTATTGATATTCCTCGACATATTTCTTATACATCGAACTTCCGTTGGTTTTACTGTAAAGACCATTTGCACGCATGTCAGCCATCTTCACAATAATCGAACGATAATCCTTCACGGTCTTACCCATAGTGAAGAGATGACGCAGTAAACGGTTTTCTTCATGAACATCAGTAACATCTAAAACAAGACGTGCTACTGCTTTGTTACTGGCTTCCATTATATCGTTGAATGTCAGTTGAGCGTCTTCAATTGTATCATGATAATATCCACCGATAATAGCAACACGATAATCATCATGTTTTAAAAATACAGTTTCATATTTCATAATACCGTCAACCACCATATCTAAATGAAAAACATAATCTTTACCATCATATTTACAATTGGCATTATTATGAAAATCATTGACTTTATTTCGGTGTTCATTCAAATATTCTTCCATGTTCGATAATTTACAATTTTCCATATACAAGGTTTTTTAACATTATATTTATTAGCCAAATCAATTGTTTTTGTTCCATTCTCATATTCACATCTAATTTTCTTTACAATATCAGGTGTTAATTTTGAATTATTATTATTTTCACCACATTTTTTTTTGCTCATTTTTTTACGTGTCTCCATAGATAATGGTTTATTAAGCCGTAAATCCCTTAATTTATCTCTAACTCTTTTACTATGTGTTTTACCAAACATTGGATTATTTTCACCAGAGACATCAGCATGGTTAATTGAAATATTTTGTTTATGTTCTTCGGTTAAATTTTTACCGAGAAAATAATTAATAACCACATCCCCCGAATCACCCCCCTCAGAAATATTATACCCAACATTTCGATTTCTTGAATTATGTTCAGCAATCCAATATTTTTCTCGGTCATTCAATTCAATCTCATTTTTACAATACTCAAGAATTTCAACAGAAAAATTACAATAACCATATTTCTTTATTGCTTGTTTTAATTTAATACCCGAACCCAAATAACGTCTATTGGTATTAGATTTATGTTTTCCTATATAAATTTTTCCATTAACTAAATTTGTTGTTTTATAAATATACATAATTATTTTTAATATAAATACTTCAAATCTTCAATAAGGTCATGTAAAAATATTATTTCTTTCTTTTAAATTTATCAAAAAATCCATTTGCTTTAAGTGATAATATCTTGAACACAATAACTGGAAGGACTATCATTCCAATTAATATCAACCATGCTGGTTCTATTGTTAGTTGTATCATGTCATTGTATTTGTTAATCCCAGAAGTTCGGCATCATTCATTGTAAAAATTCTAATACTGTCGAATTTACCGTTCCACATTGGGTCATTATTGTATAAATTTCCATCGCCTTTAGTTTGGAGAAAATCAATTGTTCCTCTATATCTACTATTCTTGGTGTCATGAACTATCCACCAACCATTAATTTGTTCATATGGACTATCAATCCAAACAGTATCACCATATGCAATCCTACCTTTATATAAAGTAGATGTGCTGTCATTAAGTAATTGCATCCTGTATTCACAGTCAAGCATTTCTTGACTAATAGCTATCCAGCGATGTTCACTGGCTTTATATGGATTAATTCTGGAACCATCACCAGTAATAGTAGGTGTGGCATCACACTGCCTGACTTCGGCATGGTAAATCGTACCCCAGATGTCGTCATAAATCGGCAATACAACTGGTTTAGGTGTAGTATCGACAGGTAATGAACTAAGTCGTGTTATTACCGAGGCACTTGTTACAGTCCTGAATGACAAGAATGTGGTAAGCGCAGATAGGCACATCAACACGATACCGACTAATAAATATGTAAGGGTTCTTTTCATAATATTCTGCAATTATACGAATAAATTTTTAAAATGTTACAACTTTGCATAAGAAAAATAAATACGTGGGGTTTGGAATTTAAAAACTTTTCCATATATTTGCGTCATGATAACAAAGAAAGAAATCAAATATGAAGCCGTAAGTTTCTATAAGGAATGGGTCGAAGGTGAACCCCTGACTCAAGACGTTCCCATCGCTTGTTATGTGGAAGGTGCTCAGTATGTTCTTAACAAAAATAAGAAAAATTATAAGAAAGCACTTAGGCATCTTGACCCGATTATACTCGGATTATCTGATGAAGAATGGAAACTTATTGTTAATGCTCTGAGGATAACTGCGGGGATGTCCCTGATTGAAAATAAGAAAAAACTGTAACAATTTTAAGTTGTTCTTCGTATAATGAGTAAATTTAAAACTATGGAAATTACAGAAAAAGCAATGGAGAGAATCATGAGCATCATCGAAATCGATGGGTTTCATGTCACATCACATGGAGACCCAAGTGTGGGCATTTTTGATGCGGAGTGGAAAGTATCGGAAAAATTTTACTTCGATAATCAAGACGAACTCAATGCGTTTAAGGAAGGTCTGAAAAGAGTATTCGAAAATTATTGTGGAGAAGTAAGTATCGAGACCTTCAATGAAAGGCAGACTCAAATCGAAGCCGAAGAACGTCAGAGGTACGAATCATATCCGGTACGATATCTTATAAGGGATTACGGTGACTGTTATATGCAAGCCGGAAGAACCGGAGTATATGGTAGTGCTGTTGGAGACGCTATTCACGTGGAGTTACCACATTATATTAAAGAGGGGGTAGATGATGTGATTAAGTCCAGCGACCCGGAGTTCCAAGAAATCCTACTTAAGGCAGCAGGTCGGCTTGAGAAGCAAATCATAAATGAAGAATATAGTCTGAGGAATGCCAAGCGGAACCTAGCCCTTATCAAACAAGAACTTAACTACGGGAAATAATTTCAGATAAAATATTTTAAGAATGAAAATAATTGCAATTAAAGACAGTAAAAGTGGTGGTTATACTGCATACCATGCAGACTTCCCCTCAGTGATTACTCAAACAGAAACCACCGAAGAAATCAAACAAAACCTAACTGATATTTTTCATGACATTATCATGAATTCCGAAATCAATGAACATGAATTTGATGGAACAACTATTTTATAATTAGTTATGGAAAAAATGAATCCCGCATATTTCTACGCAATACTTTGCATGATAGCAATAGTTGCTGAGATGATTACAGGTTTTGGTAATCCGTTGGCTGTTCTTATTGGTCTTGGATTATTCCAAATAATTTATGTATTGGATAAAATCCTAAAGAAATTATGAAATTCTTAATCCAAAAGATTGATAATGAAATCAGACACGATTTCAGTTTTACATTGCTGGAGAGCATTAGGTATCACAAATGGCTGCAAGGCGATGATGCCGAGGTGCAGGTGAAATATGTCAACTGCAAAGCCAATGATAAAGTCTGGTTTTTTAAACCATTTCATGAGCATTACGTGCCTGTTGGGAGCGTGGAATTTGTGAGTTCTTGGTTTCAAAGATTTCATAATCACGAACCCAAACCCATCAATATTCCTGATGAACTTAATCAACCCTATTTCACCAAGCGACCTGTCATTAACGGTACTCATGAAGACATCGATAATCTTGCACATGGTAAATGGTTTGTGAAAAGTAACGACATTATTAAAGGAATGACTGAAATGCTAACAATTGATGATAATCATTCTTGGAGCATCCCAATCGGTGAATATCAAATGTCGGAATATATTGACATCAAATCAGAATGGCGTTGTTTTGTTTATAATGGAAGACTTGTGGGACTCCAGAATTACAGTGGAGATTTCACGTTATTTCCGAATATTCCTACAATTGAGGGGATGATTAACGCATATAAATCAGCACCAATTGCGTATACGTTGGATGTTGGGGTACGGTATGGATTCAATGATACTTTCATTATTGAATGTCATGATTTCTTTAGTTGTGGACTCTATGGGTTTGCAGAACATAAAATATATCCGTACATGTTGTATAGGTGGTTTCACGAATACCTGAAGAAAGTAAAAAAATTGTAACAATAACTAATAAATTTCGTATAACAAATCAAAAAGCATTTATGAAAAAATTATCAGAAATTAGCGAAAGCATCCGTTCCAAAAGAAATGAGAGTTTAGATGAGCAGAATTTTTTAATATCAGCACTCCGTCTTTCACCCTACGACATCAGGAAAACTCGTAATACTGAGAAGATGAAGGAAGACCTTCTTCGTGACGGTCAACTTCAACCCTTAACCGTATCAAAGAATGGAAATGTCTATACCATCGTGAATGGTAGGACTCGCTATCTGGGAATGACCGCATTGCCGGAACATTTTGCTACTGCTGCTATCGAGGTCTATGAAGACCTGACTGTATTGGAGCAGAATTATCTCAATGCCCAAATCAACGTAGGTCAAAACCCCTTGCTTCCCGATGAGAAGCGAGATTTCATTATCAAACATAGACATGAGCTTCCTATGGAAGACATGGCGAAGGCACTTGGGTTGGGCATGGAAATGTTTAAGAACTACGAAGCCACAACAAAAGTTACAGCAAAAGTTCTTGAGGCATGGACACCTAAAAGTGAGGGTCATGGACGTGGTTCAGTTAAGGTCGAGGAACTTGGAAAAGTGATTCGGAAATTCGAACAAATGGGTGTTAAACCCAATATGAATACCCTGAAGAAATTAGGGAAAGAGTCTGAGAAATCTGAATTGAAACGTGACGAGAAGCGAATTCAATTTCCCAAAGTAGTGGAGAAAACTGCAAGTCTTATGAAAAACACTGCTCTGGTTAAGAAATATGATGTTGACACCATTATTAAGAGTGCAGCAAAAGAAGTCTTAAATTCAAATTCAAACGGAACCAGTGGCGATAAACTCCCACAAAATAGCAGTGAAAAATATAAAATCACTACGACCCTGCTGAAGACCAAGTATGATTTTGCCGTCCTTCTATTTGCCGAGGGACTCTATAGGATTGATGACGAAGGTAACAGTGTGGAGTCCGAAACCAAGCGCATTATTGATGGTGTGGATGAAGTTATTGTCGTGGGAAACGAACTGGAGAAGTTATCTGAAATCGAAGACTATGCTCTCTCCGTGGGCAAAACTATTACCCTTCACAATGAAGACGTATTGGATGCCTGTGAGAATGATTTGGAAACCGATGACAGGAAGGGATTGATATACGTGAATGGCGCATCGTTTTTCGCACAACGCCCGGAATTCATGAACTACCTGAAAAAGAAGTATCCGAAGTCAGTGGTAGCTATGGTTGTTCTTGATTTGTTTTTTGGTAGAAGTCAAGCCTATGCAAAAGCCATTCTAAAAGAGAGATTGACGGTATATGCTGGTGCGGAAACCTTTGATGAGGTAATCGCTCAATTCAGGAGCAGGGTCAAGTTTGTGAAAATCAGGAAATACTCTGAAGCCCCACAAGAAAAATACATAATCTATTCATAAATAAAACGAGATGAAAACATTGAAATTATTTGGAGCACTAATGCTCATAGCACTTTTATCAGGCTGCAAGGGTAGTGATGATATGGAAAAAGGCGAATCACGTTTTTTATATGAGGCGAACCAAGTTGACCCCGACAACATTGAGAACAACTATGATGTGATTGAAATCGATGGTTGTGAATATATTGTTTACAGCGAAATGCATGGCTATGCTGGTTATGGATTCATGGCACATAAAGGTAATTGTAAAAATCCAATACATAAACATTAAGATATGACAATTAAGCAAATTTTTGACGAGATTGGCAACGAGTCCGGCACAAACATGAAGATGGAAATCCTTAAGAGGTATAAGGATAACGAACTTTTGGTGAAGGTCTTGTACCTCGCCAACTCCAAGCGAGTGAAGTTCTATATCAAACAGATTCCTGAGTACCATACCACTAATGAATTATATCTTCAACACAAGTCTTTGGAATATGCATTGGATGAACTCTCAAAACTCAGTAACAGGGAATTAACTGGACATGCAGCAATCGCTCACCTTCAAGAAATCCTTGGGTATCTTGATGCCGATGATGCTTATATTATTGAGCGTATCATTGAGAAGGACTGCAAAATCGGCATGGGAACCCGGAACATAAATAAGGTGATTCCCGGTCTCATCGAAAAGACGGGTTACATGGGTTGCAAACCCTATAGCCGAAAAGCCATAGATAAACTACTGGAAACTGGTCTATGTTACAGTCAAGAGAAGATGGATGGTAGGTTCGTAAACATCATCATACAGGGTGGTGAAGTAGCGAACGAGAGCCGACAGGGTGAACCCACGTTATTGGAAGACCCGGCATTCATGTCGGAACTCACCAAACTCAAAGACTGTGTGATTAATGGCGAACTTACTATGGATGGTGTTGAGCGATACCAGAGTAACGGAATCATCGCCTCACTTATAAGTATTGCCACCAAGAAAGGTGATGGTAAAGATGTAACTAAAGAACTTAAGAAGTTCGAAGCCAAGCATATGCCATACCGTAAGGCACTTGATGCTGTCAGGGTTACGGCATGGGACATCCTGACCATTGACGAGTACTATACAAGGAAATGTACCAGACCATATCATGAAAGACTCGATGACCTCGAAATTACTTTCCTTGGTGGTGAGAGGCTTTCGGTTGTTGAGACCAAGATAGTAAGCACTAGAGAAGAGGTGATGGCGCATTTCATAGAAGTCCTAAAACGCAAAGGCGAAGGCACTGTGGTTAAATCTATGGATGGGGTCTGGGCAGATACCAAACCTAGTTACCAAATCAAGGTCAAGAAGGAGATTAATCTGGACCTCAGAGTGATTGGTTTTAATTACGGCACAGTCGGGACCAAAAATGAAAACGTAATATCAACTTTCGATGTCAAATCAGAAGACGGATTATTATTGACTTCTCCCGGCAATATGGATGAAGACACAATGGACTACGTCACTTCCCACCAAGAAGAACTGATGGGTAGCATCATCGAAATCAAGTGCTGTGGTGTATCTCAGGATGAAAAGGGGAACTATTCGACCCTTCACCCCACCTTCAAGGCATTCAGGGACGATAAAGACGTTGCCAACACCCTTGAGGAATGTATTGAGATAGACGAATCAGTAATTCTCTAATAATGAAACTCAAAGGAAGATATAGTCAGAAGTACACCGTTGACCGAGTAAACAAGGAATTGGTTGTTGAGGTCGAATTGATGCAGAGAGACGGTCTTCAGAAACCCGGTCAGAACATCTGGTATGGGGTGGCAACTGCCAATAATAAGGTTATTAAGCACAAGGATTTACCATATTGCGTCAATGCCGAATACATGGCAGAAACAATTGCATTGGAAATTCTTCAGGTGTGGAAAATCCGAGCCAAGAAATTAGGAAATAGTTTTAGATTAAAAAGAAAATGACGAAAACCAGAACAGATTTCGATAAGGTGCAAGAAGAAATTGCAATGGTCGTTAATGACATGAAGTCTCGATATCCGGGTTGTCATTATACCGTCAAACTATTATTGTGGGATGACGGTACGTCCTCAATCGAGTGTCGGCATGGACGTGATACTGGAACGGGGATGATTATATGTGTTTCCACATATTATGAAGGCGAATTAACTCATGAAGAATATGCTTTCGATTTTGACACAATTAAAATCGATGCGAGGGGTAATGAATATAATATAAAAAATAATGAAAGTCAAGATTTTAAGAGACAAAGACACTAAGGAATTCATTCATCTCTACCCATTGGGTGATAAGATTATGGTCTGCACGGGTGACATACCAAGTGTACACCCACTAAGTGCAACAATGGAGTTGGTGAAGGAAATGTACCCCAAGGAGAGAGTTATTGATGGTGACTACAATCACTTCAATAACTTCGAACTCGTGGAATACGACCTAATTGAAGCCGGAGAAGTCGGTGCAGACATTCGAAACAAACTCAGTCCACCAATGAATCTGGTGGCATTACTTGAAGAATATTTTTCCGGTAATGAGGAAGAAGATGAGAAGGTATTGCTGGATTTTATTAAAAAAGAGATGGCAGAAACAAAAGTTTCTGTCGAGTATCTTGCAAAATTGCTTTAATATATATATATTTGTTGAAAGTTCTTTGAAGTCTTTCTGCTGAAAGCAAACAGTGGGTTCTGCGTTAGAATTCTGGAAGTGTCCGTAAGAGTCCAGTTTATGCAAACAGAGGTTCACCTACAATCCTACCAAGAGGATGTTGTTTGTGTTAAGATACTATGGGACATGAAAAAGTCCCGCAGGTAGCCATTCCATGATTGGTAAAATTCCAATTAGTATTCCGCTTGGAAACGGACAGAAAGACTTTGATTTTTTGCGAGAAATTCTGTATCTGACGAATAGTACTCAGTGTCAGGGTGATGGTATATGGTAAACTGTAATCAGACGTGCACGGAATGATTATAGGTAACATTTAGCTGGGGGGTTCGAATCCCTCTTCTCGCTCGAAGGTTGGATAATACGGTGTTGCAAAGATGAAAGCGAAAGTGAGCCAGTGCACTTACCAGAGTACTGAGGTAAACAAAAGGATGAGCTTAATCTTATGTTTCGCAGGTTCGAATCCTGCTCCGACCACGAAGCCTAACACGGTGGCTACGTGTTCAATGCTGTATAACGTGCCTACGGGATGTAGGTCTGAATGCCAGACAAAAAGAAGGTGCAGCAAGCAGGAAAGGTTTCGCAAACCTAAGATTCGCTGATTTGATGAAGATGTAATCAGCAACCGATTGAGGGTCTCCTAAGTGGGAGGCATTCTGACCACAAGGGAGACCCTTTTTTAATTAAAAATTATATTGACAAACATAAAATAAAGTGAAATGGCGTATATGCATATTAGTAACCTTTACAAGGACCAAACAATAATGCTTTTTAAAGAGGCATTTTGTCTCGAAAAAATCCACGGGACCTCCGCACATATTGGATGGAAATTCGAGACCAAAAAAATTAATTACTTCACTGGTGAAAACCACAAATTATTTGTGAGTTTATTTGATGAAGACTTTTTAATTAAAAAGTTTGAGGAAATCTTTCCTGACCAAGATGTAACTATCTTTGGTGAACACTATGCCGGGAAGTGTCAGGGGATGTCACATAGGTACGGTAAGCAATCCAAGTTCGTTGGGTTCGATGTGAAGGTGGGTCATGTCTGGCTTAACGTACCAAATGCCGATGATGTATGCAAAAATTTCAATATAGAATTCGTGCATTACGACAAAATTGAAGTCACTCTCGATAATTTAAATAAGTATCGGGATGAACCCTCAGTCCAAGCAGTCCGTAATGGCATTACAGAACCACAAAAACGTGAAGGTATTGTATGTAGACCATTGGTTGAAATGCGTACTAACAACGGTGAACGTGTTATCTGCAAGTACAAGCCTGACGAAGAAATGGAAACCAAGACCAAACGTGAGGTAAGTCCTGAACAACTCAAGGTCTTATCAGATGCAAAGGAGATTGCCGAGGAATGGGT
>Ga0210003_1001312_pt1 | contig 22073 bp, 21 predicted proteins | sample LantaG_FD_182804 | JGI IMG/M metagenome (GOLD analysis project Ga0210003, IMG submission 182804) | Deep subsurface microbial communities from Baltic Sea to uncover new lineages of life (NeLLi) - Landsort_02402 metaG (SPAdes) (version 2) | ecosystem: Environmental > Aquatic > Marine > Oceanic >... | reverse complement strand
TCCTCTCCCAAGGGCGTCCCTCGCTGGCTCAAGTTCGTCCCGCTGGCTGGGAGGGCGATCAAGGGGGCCTGCGCCGGGGCCGTGAGGAGGATGGTAGAGGACCTCGCTTCCGTCGCCGACGCCGTGGCGCTGGAAGGAAAGACTCTCGTGAGCGTGCTGGAGGAGTGCAGGAGGAGGGCGAGGAAGGGGAAGGGGGAGAAGAAGAAAGAGGAGGAAGAGGTGGTGGTGGCGGCAGGATAGGAAAAAAAGAGAGAAATGAAAAAAAAACGAAAAAACGAAATGAAAAAAAATAACAAAAAAGTTCACTTTGCAAGAAAAACAAAACTTCTCTTTTCTCTCTTCTTCTCTCTACCTCCTCTTCCTCCTCGTCCTGCTCGTCACCGCCTCCTCCATGCTCGGGTCCGCCTCCTTCGCGGCCCGCAGGGCGTCAGCAGCCCCCTGGGAATCGCCCGACGCGGCCCTCGCCTCGGCGAGCCTGACGAGCGCCGTCGCCCACTTCGGGGGACCCTCCGCAACAGCTTTTTCCGCATCTTCGAGGGCCCCGCGCGCGTCCCCGAGGGCGAGGCGGACTCCCGAGCGGTTGGAGAGGAGCAGGTGGCGGGACCCTTCGGGGGCAGGCTCTGAGGAGGAAGAAGAAGGAGAAGAAGCGTTGGAACCGGACAGAGCTCGCTCGCTCCCTCCTCCTCCTCCTTCTCCTCCTCCTCCTTCTCCTCCTCTTCCTCCTTCTCCCCCTCCTTCCAGCGCCATCGAATAAACCCTCTCCGCCCCCTTCAGGTCCCCTTTCCTCGCCAGCGCGTTCCCCTGCAGCCTCAGCGTCGTCGCCCGCATCAGGGCGGGCGAGACGACGACGCCGGCGACGGCTTCCAGAGCGGAGAGGAACCTCGCCGGAGTCGCCACGTGCGACGCGATTATCTCTTGGGGTAAGAAAGCGACGTTCGGCCCGGCGCCGCAGACTCCCAGGCAGCCGCTCTTGACGACTTCGATGCCCGGAAGGTTCAAATCCGAGGCCAGCTTGGCGATGGCCTCGGAGCCCTGGCGGCGGCAGGCCTTGTTGGTGCAGACGCGGATCTCGGAGAGGGGAGGTTGGTGCTGTTTGGGTCGAAAAGCTTGGTCGTCGTCGGAGCTCGATGCCGATGCGGCGACCATCCGCTGCTTCAGCGCCGGGGCGGCGCGCCTCGTTCGCGGTCTCTCATCCGATTCTGACACGACTAGACAGTGTGACGCGTTCACGCGGCTGCCCCGTGAGGAGTGCGAGAGGTGGAGCGCGCTGAGCGGCGACATTCGTTCTCCCCGTTCGGGAAAAAAGGCCTTCCCTTTTGATGAGAGAGAAGTGAGAGAATTTTTTTTTTTTCGCGAAGCGAGGCCTTCACTTCTCTCTTCATTCTTCTTCTACCTCTCTCTTCTTCTTCTGCGTTTGCTCTCTCTCGCGAAGAAGAAAAAAAGAAACATACAGCCCTCAACCGCCACCGACGATGCGCCACGGGGTCCTGCTCGTCGCCCTGGCGGCCCTCCTGCTGTCCCCGGTGGCTCTTGCGGCCTCGCCGCCGAAGGAGAAAGCTGAGCAAGAGCTCGTCGTCGCTCCGGTCGTCACGCCTGCTCCGACCCCGACCGCGACCTCCGACGCCGCTCCCCCTCCTTCTCCTTCTCCTCTGTCTCCTCCTCCTTCTCCCCCTCTCTCGCCTCCTCCCTGCTGCGCCTCCCTGGCCCATGCAGGGTTCACGCCCTCCCCGGGGATGCCCGTCATCGTCCTCACGACGAAGAGCGCGGGAAAGCCGCTCGACAGAAGTAAAGCTCCCGTCGAAATCTGCACCTGCAACAGCATCGACGACAGTGGCAACAACAACTCCTCTTCCACTTCAACTTCAACCGACCTCCAGGTCCCCGGGCTCGCCCGCGTCCGCGGCGGGGTGAACACGCAGAGGTACAATAGCATCAAGCAGTTTGCTTTCTACCCGGAGCTCGGGAAGAAGAAAGAGAAGCAGAAAGAGGGAAGCGAGAAGAAGGCCGGCGGGGAGAGCGGCAGCGACGAACTTTCGACGGCGACAGCCTCCCCTTCTCACTATTCCTCCTTCGTCGGCCTCCCGCGAGGCAAGCAGTTCGTGCTCATCGGCCAGATCAACGACACGTTCTCTCTCAAGTACTGGACCGGCCTCGAGCTCGCGAGGAAGATGGCGACGATGGCGGCGAGTTCGAGTTCGGTGAAAGAAGAAGACGCGCTCATAGTCCCGCGGGCGAGGCAGGTCGAACTCTTCGTCGTCGACGACGGGAAGGCCCTCGCCTTTCAATCCCCTTCTCTGCACTACCGCGGGGTCTACCTGCTAACGGAGCATATCGACCCGGCCTTGATCCCGGGGATGAAGGGCAAAAAGAAGAGCAGCAAGAACGACGACAAAAACAGCGATGAAACTTCTTCTTCTTCTTCTTCGTCGTCGTCGTCTTCTTCCTCTTCCTCTTCATCAAAGCTGGCCCCCGGGGCCTTCGTCTCCACCTTCCTCCACGGCGAGCGCATCGACCCAGACTTCTCGGCCTACGTCGAGATGCCCGTCACCAACCGCTGGGCCGGGAAGAACAAGGAGTGGGCTGTGAAGTACCCAAACACGAAGGACGTGGCGAAGATGGGGAACGAGGGCACAAAACTGATCGCGTCGATCTCGAGGAGGTACGCTGCTGTCGAGGACGCCATCTTTGCCAAGGGGGCGCTGAGCCCGGCCGATTTCGACTCCCCGGAGAAGCTGCTGAAGATGATCAGGGGAGTTTCGAAGGCTTACGTCGACGAGGAGGCCTTTAGAAAAATTGCCCATTTCGAAAGCTGGTTAGACTGGTTCCTGCTCGCAGAGTTCACCAAGGTCACCAAGCACTCTTACCATTCCGCGGCATTCATGCATGCTCTTGGAGGAGAAGGGGAAGGAGATGGGAGGCTGCGGTTTGGGCCGGCGTGGTCTTACGGGCAGGGGTAAGGAAAAAGTTTTTTTTTTTTTTTAGAGAGAGAGGTCGAGGTCGAGGTCGAGGCCGAGAGAGAGGAGAGAAAAAAAAAACTCTCTTTTTTTCTTCCTCGCTCATTTTTTTCCCCACCTCCAAAACCTCAAACTCTTCCAACCTCCTCTTCTTAAACAGAATGGGAACCTGCTGCGGCTACCCCACCGAGGACTACAAGAGCGGAGGCAAGACCCAAAACTCCTCCTCTTCTTCCGTTTTCGGCTTTTCCGGCGGCGGTGGGACGACGCCAAATGGTTTTCTGTTCACGCAGTGCCTTGTCGAAGGGAGGTGCCCGGCCCTGGACCTTTACGACAGGGGCAACGGGTTCTCCCCCTGGTTCGTCGCGCTGTTCTTCGGTGCCAAGTCGCCGGGCTCCTCTTCAAACTCCTCCTCCTCGGGCTTCTTCGCGCGCGCGGCGGCCGGACGGTGGGCCGAGCTGAGAAAAGGGTCGTGGAGCGACGCGAGCCTCGAAGAGATGATGGGAGGGAGGGTCTCGCTGCTGGGCTCGGGCCCCGGGGAGAGAGCGCTGGCGAGGTGGCCGGCCCTCGCCGCTGAGGCGAGCAAGGTCGCGAGAGGAAGAGGAGAAGGAGCGAAAGAGAACAGCAGCAAAGAGCTCGTCGCGGCGGTCGGCGGCGGGATTCTGAGCTGGCTGCTTGAAAGAGCTTCGTGGCTTGATGGCGCGTTTAGGCAGGCTAGTGACGCGGCGACGAGGGGCGTGGCGTATCCGGCGAGGTACGCGGTGGCGTAGAGGGAAAGGGAGAGGAGAAGAAGTGAGAGAAGAGGTTGAAGAAGCGGAAGAGAGAGAAAGAGGGTGAAAAAAATGAAAACAAAAACGACAACTTTTGAATTTCGAAAAACCTTTTTTTTTTACAAGTTGCCTCCCGTCTCTCTCTCTCTCTCTCTCTACGCCGCCTTCTCCTCTTCCCCTTCCTCTCCACCGCAAAGCGCAGCGTACTCGGGAACCACGCCGATCTTCTCGAACTTGCTCGCCCTCTTCGGTGGAGGGCTCGCGGGGCCCGGGGGCCTCCTCCCTTTCGTCTCTGGCCACCCTGGACGCAGCAGCGACCTCAGACCCAGTTTGTTGAAATAGACAGTCGCCACCGAGCCCCCTGCGGCCTCGACGACGGCCCTGGCGTGGGCCGAGACGGCGCTGACCTCGAGGTGGAGCGGGACGGCCAGTTTCTTGCCTTTGCCCAGCAGCTTGATCCCGGCCGTCGCCCCGTTGGCGCGCGCCCCGGCGAGCGGCGCCAGCTCCCTCATCGTCAGAGGCCTTTCCTTGGAGGCAGAGTTCGGCAGCTTCCCCTTCTCGATCGCGGACTGGACGGCACCCACGTTGAGAGGGGTCCATTCAATGGCGTCCGGGTTGTGAAAGCCCCTGCGAGGGAGCCTCTTGGAGAGAGGGGTCTGCCCCCCCTCGAAGCCCAGGGTGGGGGTGGCGCCAGAGCGGGCCCTCTGGCCCTTGTGGCCGCGGGTGGAGGTCTTTCCCCGGCCGGACCCGATCCCTCGGCCGACGCGCCTGGGCTGTGGAAGGTGTGGTTGGGTTTTTGGAGGTGGGGGGGTGGAGTTGAAAAGGTTGAGATTGAGGGGTTGAGGTTGATGAGAAAAAAAAGAGCTCGTCAAGCCGCCGATTCGAAGAGATCAAACGTTCTTCTCGCCAACACTTATCTCTCTCCCCCTCTTGGTTCTCTCATTAAATTCCAGTTCTCTTCCGCTCTGTGCGATCTCAAACATTCGTTCTCCTCACCTGGCTCTTGGACCCGGGCGAAGGGAAGATGTTGTTCAGGCGCACGAACGAGGCGGAGGGCTCAGACGATTGCGATGATGGAGGCGACGCCGACGACGCCGGTGACGATGATGATGCTTCGACGGCAATAGAGGACGAGAACGGCCTCGATCCGGCAAAGCCTCGCGGGGACATATTAACAACATCGAGACGGAGACGCTGGAGTGGAGCGACGGTGGACTCAACTGCCGCAGCGGTCGGGAGCGGCTGACGAAGATGATGTGAGAACGATCTGCCGGCGACGCCGATGCATCGCCCGCTTGCAGAGGCCGTGGCGCCTCCGTCGCGGGCGATGAGCGTGCTGCTGAATGGAAGACGGCTGCTGCTTCGGCGTAGAAGCAAGGCTGCAGCAGCAGCTGCTGATGCAGCGGAAGAAGGAGGCATGGCGAGAAAGAGAGAGAGAGAAAGAGAGAGCTTTCTCGTTCTTTTGATTTTTTTCCCCCGTTTTTCTGATTTCGGGTTTTGGTTTTTTTTGCACTTTGTTTCGATTTTGCAAAGCGAAAAAATGTCCAGGCTCCTTCCGCGATGGCGCCCGACCGCGCCTCTCCCGACGCTCGCTCCCCATAGTACGAGGCTCTCGCGCGCGCTCGACCGCCCTGCATTGGAATCGAGGGCGAGAACGGGCCGGCGGTGGAAGGCGCATCGGATCCGAACGCGAAGCGCAGCGGCCAGCGGCAACGACACCTCGGCCTCTCCTTCGTCTGCTTCTTCTTCCCCTTCCACGTCGACCTCCACCGTTGTCGTTGTCGGCGGCGGAGGCAGCAGCAGCAGCAGCGACCCGCTCCTCCTGCCGCCCGTCGTCCCGAGCTTGCCCCCCAGCGGCGTGGGCAAGACCCCCCTGGACGCCTCGGCGCTGCCGGCGCTGGATGCCGCCGTGTCGCTCCCCGTCGATCCCTCCTCCTCCTCTTCGGGACTCGCCGCTCCTTCGACTTCTGCTGCTGCTGCTGCTTCCTCGTCTCCTTCCTCGTCGTCGTCGTCACCGTCGTCACCGCCGCTCTTCTCTTTCCCGGCGATCCCGCCCGCCGTGCGAGGCATGCTCGCGATCAACCTGGGAGCCGCCCTCTTCGGCTCGAACATGGTCGCCGTGAAGCTCGCCCAGGCAGGTGGAGCTTCCCCTGCTGCTCTCTCCGCCGGAAGGTTCGCTCTCGCCGCCGCCGTCTTCCTGCCGTCGGCCGTCACGGCTCTGAGGAAGGAAGAAAAGTTCAAGCGAAAAAGCAGCAGCAACTCTTCTTCTTCTCTTCCGCCCTCTCTGCTCACCAGGTCGGGGATCGAGCTGGGCTTCTACCTCTTCGGCGGGTATACGGGCCAGGCGATCGGCCTCTCGATGACGACGGCGAGCAAGGGGGCGTTCGCGTCGGCGTTCACAGTTTTGGCCGTGCCGATTCTCCAAGCGGCGGCGGCGGCGGCGGCGGCGGCATCGGCGACGGCGACGAAAGGGGGAGGAAACGGCGACGGCGACGGCGACGGCGACAAAAGAAGCTCTTCTTCTTCCCCTCCGGCGTCGACGTGGGTCGCTGCTGCCGCTGCCGTCGCCGGCGTGTTCCTGCTGACGAGCGACGGCGGGAGCAGCAGTGGCGGAGGGAGCGAACTCGCCGTCGCGGCGCTTTCGGCAGCAACGGCAACGGCAGCGGCAATAGCGGCGACGGGAGCAGCGGCAGCAGCTTCGGGGCCGAACCCGGGCGACCTCCTGTGCGTGCTCTCGGCGGTGCTCTTCGGGGTGCACAAGTGGCGGTCGGAGCAGCTGGTGGAGCAGCTCTCTGCGTCGAGAAGCGGAGGAGGAGGAGCAGGAGGAGGAGGAGAAGCAGAAGCGGCGACGACGACGACGACGACGACGACGACGACGACGACGACGTCGGAGGAAGGAGAAGAAGAAGAAGAAGAAGACAAAAACGGCAGCAACGAGGAGACGGTCCGCTCCCTCGTCGCGCTCCAGCTCTGTGTGCTGGCCCTGGCCTCGCTCGCTCTCTGCGCGCCCGAGGCGGCCGGCGCCGTCCGGGAGGCGCTCGCGGAACAGAGGGGCGTTTTCGACTTAACTTCTTCTTCGTCTTCTTCTCCCGATTCCTTCGGGTTCTATTTAGCTGTCGTAGGCCAGCTCTGGCAGCAGTTCTCGGCGCTTCCGTGGCTGCTCTTCGCGTACATGGGCCTGTTCACGTGAGTTCTTTTGTTGTTGGAGTTGAAGTTGGGTTGAGATTCGCTGGAAGGCGAGAGAGGAAGAACACGTAAAAACGATCTCACAAAACTCACTCCCTCTTCTCTCTTTCGCTCCCTTTGTCCCTTTCTTCCTCCTCAAATCAATCCATCAACAGCACCGCGTGGACCATCGACGCCGAGGCCAAGGCCCTGCGCCACGTCTCCGCCTCGACCGCGGCGCTGATTTACTCTTCGGAGCCTCTCTGGGGCGCGGCGCTGGCTGCGCTGCTCCTGGGCGAGAGGCTCGAAGGAGCGAAGGGGTGGATTGGGGCGTCGCTGGTGGTGGGGTCGTCGCTGGTCGCCCAGGTCGGGGGGGCCGCGGGGAAGAACGGGAAGGGAAAGGAGAAGGAGAAGAGCGAGTGAGGCTGTGAAGACGAGGGTAGAAGAGAAGGAGAGAAAGAGAGAAAAACTAGAAACTGAAAAAAAAACTTGTAGAAAAAGAAAAAGAAACAAAATTGAACTTCCGATTGAAAGTCATGCCGAATTTTTTGTTTTGCTTGCAGAGGCTCTTGGGCGCGGGGAGGGAGGAGGATTGCGGAGGGGAGGAGGAGGAGGAGGAGAAGCAGGTTTGAAGAAACAAAGAGAGCGAAACTCATTTCTTCGTCTTTTTTCTCTTTTCTTTCTTCTTCTCTCCCTCCCTCCCTCCCTCTCTCGCGCGCTGCTCTTCTGCCTTCGCGCCATGGCAGACCTCGCCGACTTCATCTCGTTCTCGGCCGTGGAGGCCCTGAACGAGTCCAACGAGCACGGCTTCCAGAACGCGCTGAAGAAGGTGCAGAAGGGGAAGAAAGAGAAACGGCAATTTCGATCGATGATGGCTTCAATCAATCGAGAGCCATCGCGCAAAACCTTTTTCGACGACCTTTTTTCAACCTCAACCTCCTCCTCCGCGACCAAAAAAAACACCTCCTCACCAGGGCTACCGCGAGGACGCCGGCCTCTTCCTCGAGTCTGACACGGACGAGCAGCTTCTGATCAACATCCCTTTCACGCAAGGTGAGAGCAAGGAAAAGAGCAGAAGAAGAAGGAGAGGAAAGAAAGAAAGAAAGGAGAAGAATTCATTTACTCACCTTTCTTTCTCTCTCTCAAAAATTTAAAAAAAAAACTCAACCACCTCTACCTGTCAGCGGTCAAGCTCACCTCCATCTCTATCAAGGCCCCCGACGCGGAGATGGCCCCGCGCAAGGTCCGCGTCTTCGTCAACCGCCCCTCGCTCGGCTTCTCGGAAGCCGAGAGCGATCCGGCAGAGGCCGAGTTCGAGCTCACCGCCGAGGCGGCGACCGAGGGGAGGCCGCAGGCCCTGAGAGTCGCCAAATTCGCCTCCGTGAGTTCCGTCGCGCTCTTCTTCGCGGACAACCTGGGAGGAGGGGAGGTGACGCGCGTGAGCGCGATCGCGCTGGAAGGGAGCGCCGGGGAGACGTTCAACGTGGCCGAGATCAAGAAGGTCGGGGAGGAAGGGGGGGCGGGAGCGTGAAAGTGATGTTTTAAATCTTATTTTTTTGACCTTGATTTCTTTTTTTTTTCAGCATTCTTTTGTCTCTTTTTTTTGTTATTAATGAAAACTGATGAAAGCACCGAATACGACCCCAGAGAGAGAAAGAGAGTTGTTGGAGGAACGAGAGAGAGGCAACGCGTTCGAGGTTGAGGTTTGAACAGAGAGCGAAGCGAAGAGAAAGGTGGGAAAAATCACTCTCTTTCAACTCGTCGTCTTCGAAACAAAGAGACGAATGCTCTCCATCGGTCGATCTCTTCGAAAACGAGATTTCAGATGGAAGACATCCTCGCGAATTACGGCTCTTCCTCCGATGACGAAGAGGAGAAGCCCTCGACGGCTCAGGCGGGGGGAGAAGACGGTGGGTGATCTGAAAGGGGGGAGAGAATGGATGATGTTGATGGCATCTCGATTTCTCGAAAAAAACTCAACCTCGACCCCGACTCCTCTCGACCTCGACTCCCTCTCCGAAAAACCTTTTCATTCCAAAAAACCTTCCAGCAGAGGACCAGCCTCCTCAGAAGAAGAGGCCGAGGACTTCGCTGCCGGATGCTGCAGAGGCCCTGAAGAGCAGCAGCGGCGGCGGAAGCGGAAGCGGAAGCACGAAGGCGACGGCGGCGCTGCTGCCTCCTCCGTTTTCGACTTCTGGAGGAGGAGGAGGAGGAGCAGCAGCAAGAACGACGACAACAGCAAGGGCAGCGACGACGGCAGCAGCAGCAGCAGTGCCAGCGTCCAGCAATCCCACACCCTCTGCAAGCAACCCTTTCCTGCCGCCGCAGCTGAGGTGAGAGTAGAGAGAAACAAGAAAGAGAGGGAAAGAGGGGAAACCTTTTCTCCTTCTTCGCTTCTTGCCTCACGAAAACTCTTCTTCTTTTTACCTCCTCTTTCTCAAAAAAACTTCAACGACAACAACGAACCAAAAACAGGCGGCCAAACGTCGTGACGCAGGACCTCGAGGGCATGGGGGAGAAGAAGGAGAAGAAGAAGAAGGAGAAGAAAGGCCCAGCCTCCGCAAAGAGCCCGGCAGCAGGGAGCCAGCTGTCTAGCTAGCGATTTTCCTGTTTTTTTTTTTTTGTCTTTTTTTTCTGTATCAAATTCCGACCCCCGCTCAAGTCGAAAAAAGGGAGAAATTGTCTCGGTGTTTCACCTTCCGCGCGGAAGGAAAGGAGGAGAGACCGCCGTGGCGACGGCAGCGGGAGAGAGAGGAGAGGGGAAAGAGAAGAAACGTTTTGAAGCCTTTTTTCGGGGTTTTTGTTTTTTTCCCTGATTTTTTTTTCCCTTGGCTCTCGAGCAGGTGAAAAGAAAATCAGCTGAGGGGGAGAAATTCTTGACTCAACTGCCAGCAGTGTTGAGAGAATCAAAAGAAAAAGAGGGAAAAAGCAGCGTGGACTCAAAGCCGGAGAGAGAGAAAGAGAGAAAGGGAGAGAGAGCAAAGAAGAAAGAAAGAAAGAAAAAAGAAAAAACTTTTTTTTCGATTTCACTTCTTTTCCGAATTCGCTCTCCCCTCCTCCCCGCAGCTTCGGCCCCAGGCTTCGATCCGCGCGAGAGCAGGGGGGGCATAGGAGCGCTCTCCCTCTCGCGTGTCTCTCAAAGAGGGCACTTAAGGCCCGCGCCCCGGGGGGCAGCAAGACAGAGAAAAAGGGAGGAGCTCTTTTTTTTCGCTCTTTCGACAAGTGTCTTTCGCATCAGTTTTTTTCTTCGCCCTTCTTCTGGTTGCTTCACGCCCATTTTGCCCCTCCTTCCGATGGATTGCTTCCCCAAAACGGGGAAGAGGACGCGAGGCCTATCGTCAGGCTCGGCGGTCCCGTGGAAGAGGGTCGCACAGAGGCTCGGAAACGAGCCTCGGAAAAGGCCGTCGGTGACGGCAGCCGGAGGAGCAGGAGCGGCAGCAGCAGCGACGACAACAGCGACGACAGCGACAAAGCAGAGGGAGTCTGTTGACGAGGATATCGCGGACCTGTTGCTCTCCTTTGCTAGGGCGCCCACGAAGCAGGTGCGTTTGGTCTGTGGGGGTCGAAAGGGTGATGGGAGAGCTGGAGTATCGAGCGCGGGGGCGCGGAGCAAGAAAGGTGGATGGAAGACAGAAAAGGAAATTTTTTTCTGTTTTCGTTTTTTTCGCTCGGAGTCCGACCGACCGAGCACTTTTTCGCCCGACGAACGAAGGAGGAAGCAAGAGAGAAAGAGAGCTCGCTTTCTGGCTCGCCGCTTGGCTCATCCGCGCGTTCTCTACAGAGTTTATGCATCCGAATTGGCCGTATTTGAAGCTCTTGAAGTGTCACAGGTGGCTGATTGGCGATTGGAGCTTCCGGGAGGTCCCCCGCGCGGGGGGCGCGGATGATTGATTGAATTTCGATCGCGTGAAGCCCTAGAAAAAAAAAGCAAAAAAAGAAAATCGAAAAATCTCCGTTCTCACCTCTCTCGACCTTTTCGACCTTTTTTTTCCAACCAACCAAAAACCAGCCCTCTGCCCGCGCCCGCGTCCGCAACAACCCCAACGCCGGCAGCCGTCGGGCAGGAGCTCAAGCGGCGGCCCAGGCTGCAGCAGCAGCGGCGGCGGCAGCGGCGGCAGCGAACGGGACGGCTCCCTTGCGAGAAGCAGGAGGAGAAGCCTCGCCGCCGCTCAAGGAGGAGGAGCAGCAGCAGCAAGGGAAGCAAGAGAAGCGAGAGAAGAAGCAAGCGGCGGCATCTGCGGCAGCGACGACGACCACCTCTCCGCCGCCGACGACGACGCAAGGGCCAACGCTCCCACCTCAAGCTCCCCCGGCCTCCGCCTCCGCCCCGCCTCCTCCCCCGCTTCACTCTGCGCTCCTGCCCCCGACGCACCCTCAGGGCCCCTTGCAGCAGCAGCAGCAGCCTCAGCAACACCTCGCCGCGTTCCAGCAGGCGCTGCTTCAAGCGCAGTGGGCTTCGCTGGCGGCCGTGGCGGCGAGGCAAGGGGGAAGCGCCGCGCCTCCGCCTCCGTCTTCTCATCTTCCGCAGCAGCAGCAGCTGCAGCAGGCGCAGGCCCTGGCCGCGGCGCAGCAGCAGCAGCAGCAGATGCTAATGAGGCAGCAGCAGGGGCAGCAACAGATGCGAGGAGGAGGAGGAGCTCTTGCTCCTCCTGTTGCTCCCGCTGCTCCTCCCCCTCTCTCGGGGCCCTCGCCTGCCGCGGCCGCCGCGGCGGCCCGGGCCGCGGCCGCCCACGCTGCCAACGGGGGCAGACCGATGCCCCCGCCGAAACCCTCCACGACGACGGTGACCGGCGCTCCAACTGCGACGGCGACCGCGACGGCGACGGCGACAGCCACCGCCGCCACGACGTCGGCGACGACGACGACGACCGCGTCGGGCGCCACGGCGACCACCGACAGGGCGGAGGCGAAGGCGGCGGCGAAGGCGAAGGCTGCGGAAGCGGAAGCGTCCTCCAACCAGCTGCCTTACAGGAGGGCGGCCACTCACGTGTACGCGGCGCATTTGATCGACGCGCACACCCGTGCCTCCCGCGTCGCCGAGCAGCAAAGCCAGCAGCAGCAGCAGCAGAGTCAGCAGCAGCAGCAGCAGCAGAATGGCAAAGCCAACGGGAACAACGGAGCGGTGAGCAGCGCCCTGATGCCGACGCTCTCGGGCCTCTCTGGCTCCGGGGCCGCTGCTCCTGCTGCTGCTTCTTCTCAGCCTCAACCTCCGACTGTTCCTCCGCCTCCGCCGCCTCCCGCGGGCCTCCTGCCCCCGGGGATGCTCCCCCCGGGCTTTCCGCCGCAGCTGGTCGCGGCGCTGTGGCCCGGGGCCGCGGCGGCGAACGGCAACGGGAACGGAAACGGGAACGGGAACGGGACCGCAAACCCGGCCGCCGCGGCCGCCATCGCCGCGCTCGCTGCCGCGGCGCTGCAGAGGAGTCACAGCAACGCCTCCTCCGGCGGCAGCGCCTTCCCTCCTGTTCCTACTCCTCCTCACCACCACTACCAGCTCCCCCCGGGGGCGGCGCTGGCGGCGGCACAGCTCCACCAGCAGTTGATTGCCGCGGCCGCTGCCCAGCAGCAGCAGCAGCAAGCTTTCGCCGCCTCTCAAAACGGCGGCGGCGGCGCCGCCGCCGCTGCGGCCGCCGCCTTCCAGGCCGCGGCGGCCCAGCGCGCAGCCGCCGTCTTCGGCGCCCTCGGGCTGCAGCAGCAGCAGCAGCAGCAGCAGCAGGCGAACGGAAGCGGCAACGGGAATGGGAACGGCGTTGCGGCCCCGGACCCAGCGGCGCTCGCCGCGATGATGGGCGCCCTCGCTCGCCAGCAGCAGCAGCAACAGCAAGGCAATAACCCGCGCCCCGGCGGTCCTCCTCCTCCGCAGCAGGCCGCGGCGATGATGGCCGCGGCACAGGCGATGGCCGTGGCCGCTCAGCAGCAGCAGCAGCAGCAGCAGATGCTTTTACAGCAGCAGAGGGCGGCGGCCGCTGCCGCCGCTGCGGCGGCGCAAGCGCAGGCGGCAAACAACAACAACGCCAACGCCGCTCCGTCGGCGGCGTCGTTGCCTCCTGCCAAGTCTGGCAGCGCCGGAGGGAACGCCGTCACCACCACCGCAGCAGCATCTGCTGCAGCAACTGCAGCAGGAGAAGCGGAAAGGCCTCCGGCGACGCCCTCTCCCACCGACCCGCCCTCGGCGGGACCGGCGACGGAAAACGGGATCAAGGCTTGAAAGAAGAAGAAGCAAAAAAATAGAAAAAATCACTTGACCAACACTAGCACCTCACTTTTTTATTAAAACTTTTATATATTCTCACCCCCTCGGAAGAAGGAAGGGAACAGAGCAGCATCCCCCGAGATGAAAGAAGGGGCAGCGGTGCCTTTCACGGCACCCTCCCCCTCGATTCTTCGGGAGCTCCTCTCAGCCCCAAAAACAAAAAAAGAGTCATCGAGCCGACAAACGAAAAACACCTCCCGAACTTCATTTTACCATTTTTTTTCCTCCGAGACAAACGATAAACACACATATCCCCCCCCTGATAACACCAACCAATGCACCGTAACACCCCTATCGTCCCCCACTCTGCATCGTAAAACCTCTTTGTAACAACACGAGCGCAAAAGCACACGCTTCTCTCCCAAAAAATCGATTTTCTTTTTTATTTCGCAAAAGGTCGTCGAGGTCTTCCTTCTCATTCCTTCATTTTCTTCGAAAAACTTGCTCGGCAAGATGACAAACGAAGAAGCCTCCTCGGCGCCTTCGGCGCTCCCTGCTGCTCCCGGCGGCATCAACCTCGACGAAGACGCCCTGGCATCCTCCTCCGACGACCCGGCCTTTGACCGGCTGTTCGGCCGCGACGCGGACGGCGCGCCGCTGTGGCTGCGCACCGAGGAGCTCTTGAGGATCGACGATGTCGATGGCGAAAACGAAATCGTTGACGACGGAAACGAAAACGAAAACAACGCTGCTGCTGCCGCCACTGAGCAAGCGACCAAAAGCAAGGACGCGTTCGACGCCGAGGCCTACATCGCCGAGGCGAAGAAGCTGGTACGAGGTGGAGGGGAGAAGAAGGTTGGAATTGGACAACAAGGGTTGAGGAAAGAAGAAGGAGAGAGGGAAGAGGATGATTGAAGCTCTCTCTTTGTCGCCGGGGATCGATCGATCGCTCGAAAATTCTCAATGCTCATTAAACTCAAAAATCCCACTCCATAGGTCCCGCTCGAGGCCCTCTCCTCCGAGCTGAAGGACTACCTCGGCACGCTCAAGTCCAGGGTAGGAGAAGAAAGAGAAAAGAAATAGAAAAAGTATCGAAATTGGAACCGCAGAAAGATTCTTAACTCACTTTCTCTCGCTCGAAACTCGAAAATCTCGAAAAAAAACTCAAAACTCAACTCCACAGCTCGTCGACGTCCTCAACAGCGACTACGACGACTTCATCGCCCTCTCCTCCGACCTCACCGACGTCGACGCCGCGGCGGCGGCGGCGCGGGCCCCGCTGCGCCGCCTGCGGGCCCGCCTGGCTTCGGCGGCGTCCGACGTCGAGGCGAGGCGAGCGGAGCTGCGGCAAGCCCTGGGAGAGCGGGCGGCCGCGGCGTCGGCGAGGAGCGCGCTGGAGCTGGTGAGGGATGCCGCGGCCGCCGCGGAGAAGCTGGACGCAGCGCTGGTCGAGGCCGGGCTGCCGGCGGCTTCCGTGGTAGAGGAAGCAGGAGCAGGAGCAGTGGCAGAGGGAACGGAAACGGCCGGCGACGGAAACGAAACAGCTGCCGCCGAAACCCCGCGCCTCTCTTCTTCCTCCTCTCTCCTCCCTCTCTCGATCCCTCCCCCTCCCGAAGCGGCGCTGGAAGACGTCCTCCGCTCCCTCGAGCACTGCGCGGCCGCGGCGTCGAGGCTCGAGGATCTGTGCTCCCGGGCGAAGGAGGCGCCGCTGGCTGCCGCCTTGGCCCCGGCGGCGGCGAGGGCGAGGGCGACGCTCGCGGCGGCGCTGCGCGGAGCCCTGGCCGCGGCTCTGGAAGAAAACGAAAACTCGTCCTCGTCCTCTTCTTCTTCCTCTTCTTCGGCTGCTGCTGCCGCCGCTGTCCACTGCCTGCAGTGCTTTTCCTCTCTCGGGGAGGGCAGGGCGGCCGAGGACGCCGTGGCGTCCCTCGCGGTGGCCCCGGCGCTCTCGGAGGCGTTCCGGAGGACGATGGAGGAGAAACGGGAGAAGATCGAAGAGGAAGCGAAGAAGAAGAGGGAGAAGCAACAAGGAGGAGGAGGAGAAACTGAATCTCCTTCCTCCTTCTCGCTGGATGCCTCCGACGTCCCCGCTGTCCTGGAAAACCTCCGAGGCGCCCTGGAGGCGCGCGCGGGGCCCCTGCTGCGCGCCGTGGCGAGCAGCGCTGCAGCGAGTTCTTCCTCTTCGTCGTCGCCCGTCTCGCCGCTCCGCTCGCTGGCGCTGCTCCCCCGCTCCGTCGTCGCGACGGTCGCTCGTTCCGTCTTGGAGGCCTTCCCTGGCGCGCTATCCCCTGGGAGACCGGAGGAGCTGGTGGCCTCCTACGAGGCCGCGGAGGCGTTCGTGGCTTGGGTGGACGGGAGCTTCGCGGGAGGAGCAGGGGCAGCGAAAAGTTCAACCTCGACCTCGACCTCGACCTCGACCTCGACCTCGACCTCGACCTCGCCTTCCGTCGCCGCCGCTTCTGTTCCGAGAGCGGCGGGCTCTGCCGAGGCCAGGGAATTCCTCGGGAGGTGGCCCCTGCAGGCCTATTTCGGCCTGAGGCTGCAGGAGGTCGGGTCGCTGCTGGAGGACGCGCTGGTCTTCGAAGAAGAAGAAGAAGGAGAAGGAGAAACAGGAGAGGAAGAAGAAGGAGGAGCAACGGAGGGAGAACAGAGAAGAACGACGACGGCGGCGGCGGCGAAAGCGAAGGGCCCCTTTGACCCTGCCGCTTCTTCTTCCTCTTCTTCTTCTTCTTCTTCTTCTTCTTCTCCTCTCTCTTCTTTCTCCTCCTCCGTCCCCCTCCCTTCCACGCCTCTCGGCCTCCGCGCCTCCCACGGCCTCGCCCTCTCCCTGTCCAGGCTGGCCTCCAAAGGAGTCCTGGTCCGCCCTCTAAGCGACCGCTTCTGCGGGCTGACTCTCAGGCTGTGCGAGCGATTCGGGAGGTGGCTCGCGGAGCAGGCCGCGGCAAGAGAGCGAGAGGCGAAAAAGGCGGCTGCGGGCGGAGGAGAAAGAGAAGAGGAGGCTGCCGATTTTTCTTCTCCTTCTTCTGCTGCTGCTCCCTCCGTGGAAGCGCTCTGCGCCGCTGCCTGCGATGCCGCCGCCGTCGCGGACTGGATGCGGGCCGGGGAGTTCGCGAGGGCGATGCGAGAGAGCGTCGGAGGCGGAGGAAGGGAAGGAAACGACGCTTCTGCTGCCTCGGCCGCCGCCGCCGTCACAGCGGCAGTCGGGCGAGCGGCCGCAAAACTCGACGCCTCGGCCGCTTCTGCTCTTTCGGCCGCGGGCACGGCCCTGGGCCTCGCCGCCGCTCCAAAACTCCAGCAGCAGCTCCGCGGCGTCGTCGCGACCTACCGCATGACCCCGAGGCCCCCGCCGACGAGGCCGAGCCCATACGCCGCGGCGGCCCTCGCCGAAGCCAGGACCGCCGTCTCGGAGCTGCAAAGGAAAAAGACTTTTTCTTCTTCGTCTTCTGCCGGCGAAAACGCCCAAACCCACTCTTCGCTGCTCGCCGCGGCTGCCGTCTCCGCCGTGGCCGGGGCCTTTGCAGACACCGCGGCGGACGTCCTCGACGCGGTCCGCCGCACCGAGAGCTCGCTGCGCAGGCTGAAGAACAAGGCGACGACGGCGGGAGGAGGAGTTGAGGCGGCGGCAGCGACCGCCGAAACTTCCTCCTCTTCCTCCGCTCTCGCTTCTTCTTCCTCCGCTCCTTCTTCCGAGATGACGGACGCGGACAAGATAGCTGCGCAGATCCTCTTGGACGTCGCCGCGTTCGGCAGGGCCGGCAGGGAGCTCGGGGGCGGGGAGCTGGCGGGGCTGGCCGAGTTCAGGAGGCTGTGGGAGGTGGCGTCGGCGGGGAACAAGGAAGAAAGTGGGAGCGGAACGGCCGTCGACGTCGACAAAGTTCTCGCAGAAGCGGCGGCGAGGCAGCAGCAGCAGCAGGCTGTTGCGCCTCTGCCTCCGACAGCTCCAGCTGCTGCTGCTGCGCCCCCTTCGATGGGACCGCCGTGACTCGGAGAAGAGAAAGAGAAAAGAGAGGTTGTAGAACGAGATAGAAAAAGAAAAAAAAACGAGAAAAAAAAGGGGTTGTCGGCTAGAATCTCGCTCGTTCGATCATCGGATGCTGATGGCTCGATTGCCCGCCTTTGCCGCCGCTCTCGCGGCCGTCTCCCTCGCCATTCTGATCGGATCCTTGCTCCAGAGAGAAGCCCCCGACCTCGTCTACGGCCCCCGCAGCGATGCCGAATTCTCAGGAACAACCGTCGTCAAGCCGCTGCCCGGGTTCGAGCAGCGATTGCAGGCCGCGCTCCGCTTCAAGACCATCTCGTCGCTCGCGGCACCCTCGCACCTCGAGGCACCCGCAGAGATGCTCGCGCTACACGCGCACCTGAAACGGTCCTTCCCGCTGACCTGGAAGGCGCTGAAGCCTGCGGTCGTCAACGATTTTTCTTTACTTTTCGAGTGGGAGGGCTCGGATGCAAAAGCGGAACCAGGGCTGCTGATCTCCCACCTCGACGTGGTGCCTGCCGCCGAGGACGACGAAGAAGAAGAAAGCGAAACCGCGACGGCGACGAACAGCTGGGCCTCTGCCGGAGGAGGCCCCTTCGACGGCGTCCTGACCAACGAAGGAGGAGAGAACAGCTACTTCGTCGGGAGAGGGTCCCTTGACGTGAAGGGAGGGGCGCTCGCTCTCCTGGAGGCGGTCGAGGCCCTGCTCTCCCGTTCTCCTTCTTCTTCAAACTCTTCAAACTCTTCAAACTCCTCCCCCCCTCCGTTCTCCCCGCGCCGCACGCTCTTCATCGCCCTGGGGCACGACGAGGAGGTCGGCGGGGCCCTGGGGGCGAGGGCGATGGCGCGGGAGATAGAGGGGAGGCTGGTGGCGAGAATGAGGAGGCTCAAAGGCTCCGAGCTCTCGAAACAAGAACAAGGAAAACAACCTCTTCCTCCTCCTCTTCCTCCTCGCCTCGCCTTCGCGCTCGACGAGGGAGGCGTCGTCCTCCCTGATGGCCTCCCATCCCTTCTCAACGTTCCCGTCGTCGCCGTCGCCACCGCGGAGAAGGGCTACGCGTCGCTGAGGCTTGACATCAGGGGCAACGGGGGCCACTCGGCGATGCCTCCCCTGGCCCCCGCGGCGACGGCCGCGACGGCGCTGGCGAAAGTCGCAGCCGCCGCCGACGCGGGGAGGCCGCAACCGAGGCTGGTCCGCCCGACGACGGACATGCTGCGGGCCGCAGGGGCCGCGAGCGGGGTCAGGGGGTTCAGGCTGGGCGCGGCGGCGGTCGCCTGGCTCGCGGAGTTTGGAGAGAAAAAAGATAACGAAGTTTCTTTTCTGTTGTCCTTGCTCGCTCGCGCTTTCGCTTCGAAGGCCGCTTTGACGGCGGCGAGGGCCTCCCCGCCTCCCGTGGCGGCGCAGCTGGCGACGACCGTGGCCATCACGAAACTGGAGACGGGGCTAAGTGGTGGAGGTGGAGAAGAGGAGGACGAAGAAGAGAACGGAAGCGAAGGAACGACGGCGACGACGGCGAAGGCGGCGAAGACGAAGACGAAAGCGAAAGCGGAGAAATCGAAGAAAGCGGCGGCGAAGGGGCCAAGGAGGACAGCCAAGGCCGCAGACAACGTCATCCCGCCTCACGCCTCTATGACGCTCAACTACAGGCCCTTACCGGGCGACGACGCGAAGGTGGTCCCTCTGCAGCACCTCCGGCGAGCCGCCGCGGCGGCGGGCCTTGCGTTTGACGACGACGACGAAGACAAAGGCAAGACGCCGGAAAAAGCAAAAAGGCGGAAAAACACAAACCAGCTCGTCACCGCTTCCGTCTCCCGGCTGAGGATCGAGCAGGCCTCCGCCGTGACCCCGACGGACTCGAAGCCCATGCTCGCCCTACGGAGAGCGATCTCCAAGTCCGGGATGCCGGGAGAAAAAGGGATGGCAGTTGTGGTGAGGGCGTTTTGGAATTTTCAATTTTTTTTCTTTTTTTTTGGTCGAGACTCGGGTTTTTTCTTCTTTTTTTTTTCAACGAAAAAACTCACACGCCCTTTCTCTTTCTCTCTCTCTTTCTCTTTCTTCCACAACAAACCACCACCAGCCCGTGCTGCTCGTCGGGGCGACGGACAGCAGGGCCTACCGCCACCTCCTCTCTTCTCCTTCCCCTTCCTCGACCTCTCCCTCTCCTTCATCTCCTCAAGACCCCAACCCTAACGAGGCCGAGCTCGAGAGCAGGATCCTTCGCTTCCAGCCCTTTGCGACGACGATGGCCGACCTCCGCAGGGTGCACGCCTCGGGCGAGAGGCTGCTCAAAAGGAGCTTCGTGGAGGGCGTGGGCTTCTACGCCGCGTTCATCCGGGAGGCGGATGACTTGTAAAAAAAAATAGAAATTGAAGTCGAGGTCGAAAGGACCTCGGGGTTGAAGAAATTTTTAGTTGCTCCTCTCTTCCTCTGAAAATCTCACAAATCACCCTTTTCCTTTCCCCTCTCCCCCCCGCGCTTCAGCTCCTCCCAGCAAGCCACCATGTCCTCCACCCTCAGGGCTAGCACACCCATGCGCACGGTAAGCTCGAGGCGTCGGTTCCGTGCGAAAATGCGCGCGAGGCGCTCGCGGAGAGCGAAGGCTGGATCCAGCTTTTCATCGGCGCCGCAACGAGCCCGCTACGAGCCGCTTGCTCGACGACGTTGACGATCAACCTCTTCCTCCCTCACCTCCTCCTCCTCCTCTTCGACCCCTTTCCTTCCCTTCTCAGGTCGCGCCGGCGCGCCGCTCGGTCTCTGTCCGCGCCGCTGTCAAGCAGGTACGTCGTTCGACACCTCGAGGTGTCAGATTGGGCTCGCGAGCTCGGAAAGCCCCTCGCGCGGAGGGTCCGATTCGGAGGGAGCTTTCTTCTTCTCTCGCAGCCAAGAGAGGAGAGAGAAGAGAAGAGGCTAGCCTCTCTCGTCGTCAAAACTCACCGTCGAATCTCTGCTTTTCGAGCAGGAGGGGCGCCCTTTCTGCTTGCCCTAGCACCGCCGAAAGGCACCTGACGACGTCAGCTACGTTCTCGCGTCGTTGGATTGCTTGATCAGAGACCGGAAGCGGTCGAATCGGCGTTTGAATGATCGGGGAAACTTTTTTTTCTTTTCGACGTGGCGGCAGCGCCTGAAATTTTTTTCCGCAACGATTTCCTTTTTTTCCTCGCTCACGCCCCGCCCGCCGTCCTCTCCTCCACTTTCTAAATCCCCTTTCCCACCCCAGGTCGTCCGCCAGAAGGTTCCTCTCGAGCTCGAGAAGGGAGAGATGCCCCTCAACACCTTCAACAACAAGGCGCCGTTCAAGGTAAAATGATCGTGAAGTTTTTTTCCCTTCTTTTCAGAGAGCCTCCGCGCCGGCGAGCTCCGATTTTTCTTACTCTTGACCCTCACCCTTTCTTCCTCTCTTCTCTTGCTTCTCTTCTCTTCCTCTCTCCCACTTCCACCTCTCTCTCCCAGGCCAAGGTCAAGTCCGTCGAGCGCATCGTCGGCCCCAAGGCCACGGGCGAGACCATGCACATCGTCATCGAGACCGAGGGCAAGATCCCCTTCTGGGAGGGCCAGTCCTACGGCGTCATCCCGCCGGGTGAGTTTCGGGTTTTTTTTCCTTTGTTCTTCGTTTTTTTCGCTCTCTTTCTCTCTCTCTCTCTCTCTCTCTCTCTCTTTGTTTTGCTTCCCCGCCTCTGGACCCCCTCTCGTCCGCTTCTGCTTCGTATGCTTCGTATCTTCTGTTTCCGAGCTTCTCAAAACGGAAAGAAAAAGAAAACTCGAATCTCACCCTCTTTTTCAACCTCCAAAAAACAAAAAACTCCACTTTCAAAAACAAAAAAACAGGAACCAAGATCAACTCCAAGGGGAAAGAGGTCCGCCACGGCGTCCGCCTCTACTCCATCGCCGCCTCCCGCTACGGCGACGAGTTCGACGGCAAGACCACCTCCCTCTGCGTGCGCCGCGCCACCTACTGGTGCCCCGAGCTGAAGGCCGACGACCCTGCCAAGAAGGGCCTCTGCTCCAACTTCCTCTGCGACGCCAAGCCCGGAGACGAGATCGAGATGACTGGACCCACGGGCAAGATCCTGCTGATGCCCGAGGACCCCAACGCCGTGCTGATCATGGTCGCCACGGGGACCGGCATCGCCCCCTTCCGCTCCTTCTGGAGGCGCTGCTTCCTCGAGGACGTCCCCAACTACAAGTTCGGTGGGCTCGCCTGGCTGTTCATGGGCGTCGCCAACTCTGACGCCAAACTCTACGACGACGAGCTCTCCGAGATCCTCGCCACTTACCCCGACCAGTTCCGCCTCGACTACGCTCTCTCCCGCGAGCAGAACAACGCGAAAGGAGGAAAGATGTACATCCAGGACAAGGTCGAGGAGTACGCCGACGAGGTGTTCGACCTGCTCAACAACGGAGCGCACATCTACTTCTGCGGGCTCAAGGGCATGATGCCGGGCATCCAGGAGATGTTGGAGCGCGTCTCGAAGGAGAAGGGCCTGGTCTGGGAGGAGTTCTTCTCCAAGCTGAAGAAGAACGAGCAGTGGCACGTGGAGGTGTACTAGAGAGATTCTTTGGAATCGTTTTCTAGTGCAGCGCGGAAGTGGAAGAAGGAAAAGAGGAGGAGGAAGAGAGAGAGAGAGAGAAACTCTCGTTCGGGTTTTTTTTGAATTCGTTTTTTTTTTACAAAAAAAAGAGAAAACGCGGTGAGAGAGAGACAATTTTTTGGAGAGAGACAATTTTTTGGAGAGAGACAAACAACAATGAGAGAATTCTTTTTTCTTGGTTTCTTTTTGAGTTGGAAGCACATGCGCTGCGCGCGCGCGCGCGAAGACAAGTGTGTGAAAAGCAAAAAAAAGGAGAAAGAAAAAAGAAAGGGAAAAAAAGGTCGAGAGAGAGCGTCGTCGAAGGGGGGAAAAAAAAAACTTGCTCTCTCTCCCCACCTCTCTCACTTTCTCTTTCCTCTTATTCTCTCCCCCCCCCCCCCCCCCCCCCCTCCCCCCCCCCCCCCCCCCCCCCCGCCCCCCCCCCCCCC
>Ga0210003_1001311_pt1 | contig 22074 bp, 22 predicted proteins | sample LantaG_FD_182804 | JGI IMG/M metagenome (GOLD analysis project Ga0210003, IMG submission 182804) | Deep subsurface microbial communities from Baltic Sea to uncover new lineages of life (NeLLi) - Landsort_02402 metaG (SPAdes) (version 2) | ecosystem: Environmental > Aquatic > Marine > Oceanic >... | reverse complement strand
ATGATCTATCACAGGAATTCTATCTCCAAAAACCTCCTTCTGTAACCATTCCCATACTGCTGGATTAAGTACTTCCCCAGCACAGAATATCCTCTCAACTGAACTCAAGTCATGTTTCCTCGCTTCATCAATACCCAACCTCATCAATTCTCTCACACCCGTGGGTGATAGCCATGCTCCAGTCACTTTATTTCTTTCAATAATATCCCACCACATGTCTGGTCGAGGATAGTTAGGGGTGCCATTGTATAAAATCGAAGTACAGCCAAAAAGAAGAGGAGCATAAACGTTATAGCTATGGCCTACTATCCAGCCAATGTCTGAAGTACAGAACCACACATCACTAGCTTTCAGACCATACATCCATTTAGCCATAGAAGAAATATATACCTGATATCCTCCATGATTCTGCACTGTCATTTTCGGTTTTGCAGTAGTCCCAGAAGTGGGTAACAAAAACAATGGTTCATTCGACTCCACAGGAACTATAGCGCAAGTCATTTCTTTACCTTTAGCAAGAAACTCATTCCACGAAATATCCCTACCTTCACGCATCACAATTTTGCTTTTATCCCGCTTAAGGACTACTACCGTTTTGATTTGACTTTTTGAAGGAAGCAGTTCTATTGCTTCATCCACCATCTCCTTCAGTGGAATCGGCTTGCCTCTCCTCGATCCTTCATCCTGAGCGAGTATATATCTGGCACCAGATATCTCAAGTCTATCTGCTATTGCTCTAGGTGAAAACCCAGCGAATATTACCATATGAATAGCAGCTATCCTGGCACAAGCAAGCATTATTGCTGCTGCTTCAATAGTCATCGGCATATAGATAGCCACTCGGTCGCCCTTTCTCACTCCAATGCTCCTTAAAGCGGAAGCACACTTTTTTACCGAATTTAGAAGCTGCGCATACGTTATGGTTCTTATTTCGCCAGTATCACCAGACTCATAAATGAAGGCTATCTTGTGTCCATGACCTTGCTCCACTTTATAATCCAAACAGTTATAACTTATATTGGTGGTGCCGCCTAAGTACCACTTGAATGTAGGATATTCCCATTCAAAGACTTTATCCCAAGTCTTAAACCAACGGACATTGCCTGAGATTTCAAGAGCAGCCTTTTCCCAAAAAAGTCCGTAGTTCTCTTCAGCCTGATTCATTAAACTTTCAACTTTAGATTTTTCGTGTGCCATGATTGCGTAATATCACTCCTTTATCTCTGAATACCATTTTATTTACCTCAGTAGAAGCTATAATCCAAACTAACAGTAGCGTCTGATACCAGTTTAAGATGTAGATAAGCTCTCATCCAGAAGCACCTCAACGCACCACATAACTGCCTTGCCTACAACATCAGGACAAATATTTGCGTGACCTCCGAGTGCTATGAATTCCTTAAACTGCTCAGGGTCGATGAGCTTGAAGCATCTACCGGCAAATTTAGCCTTCTGGATTTCACCGCATTCAGTGGTGTGCCACTCGTGTAAATACCTCTCCACCATCCTGCTGCAGGCATGGTATGCTACGAATCGAGAACCATCGAGGTCCTCTATGTTACTTCTCTCTCTACCATATAGCATACTGAGAAACATACATGACCCAATAAGCCCACCACAAGATGCCTCACAAGATAGCCCTATGCCTCCAGCAAGTCCCGAAGCAGATTTAAAGGCAATCTCACTGGAGATACCAAATAGTTCCTGCAAAGCGCCAAAAGTTGACTGTGAACACCCATGGTAATCACGCTCATACTTGAAGCCCAAGTCATAAGCGTCCTTCAATAACTGATTTTGCTCCTCTTTCCCTAAACTCCTTAGCTTGCTTATATCATAGACTCTTGCCATACTTAACCTCCTACTGCTTATCCCGTTCATTAATAAGTGACTGTATAACTTCAGGTATATATTCAGAAAATTCCTTTCCTGTTTTCACTCCTAATCCCCCTTACTCCATTGTCTTCTACTAATTTGGGCAACCATAACTCCAACCATCTGCTGTTTCCCACTGGTTGCCTGACTATTCAAGACGATGCGGTAAGGCTTTTTAATGACAAAAAGGTCAAAGGCAATAATTATAAACCAACTGTTGGTATTTAAGCTATTTAATTTCTCCGGTCAAACTTTACCTATCTGGGGTGATCGCAGTAGCTTGCTTCAGGTCTGATTGAGAATTTATGTTGAAAAAAGATAAAAGCTGGGGATCAAACCTCTGGCATTCTGCTCGCTCGACATATCTAACAGACAAATTATCTAATGTCTGGCTAATTTTCAGTCGGTTATGCTCTAGTTCTGTTCTTATTGTATTCAGACAGCTTCTGCAATATACGGCGTGGAGTGGTTCAATCCTCTCTTTTTCCAGTCGAGGAATTACTGCATCGAAGTTCTGGGATAGTTCCAACATATAGTGCAGCAGTTCAACGTTCAGGAAGGGCATATCACAGGCGACAACGATGTTATATGGAGACTTAGAAGCTAGTAATCCTGTATATATGCCTGCAAGAGGACCTTTACTCTGGTAAAGGTCTACCACGACTTCTGCCTCACAAGGGGTCTTCAGGTTAGGTTGGTTCCGGGATGTTACTATCAAAATCCGCTCGCTTAATAATTTGAGTCGCTCAATAACATACTCAATCAAGCTCTTGCCATGGAGAATCTCCATTGCCTTGCACCTGCCCATCCGAAAGCTCTTGCCGCCGGCAAGTACGATTGATGTAACCATCCCAAAATTGCCTGATTTACGCTATTTTCCTGACAGCATATCTCCAATACTCTCAAATCCCCATAATTCACTGGAATAGAGATGTTTGTAATCCCGGAGATCTTTCCAATAATCAGGATACCGTCGGTCTCCAAAGCCGAAGTGCTTTGGAATCAGATTAAACTTGTATGCCTCTCTTTCTAACATCTCTCGGTCATCAGGATGAGCCAGAACATTGATAATATCATGTGCCCGCTCATACTTTGTCTTGCCCAGGAGATTTACTATCCCGTTTTCGGTAGCTACCCACGATACCATCTGGGCAGGGACATCAACAACAGTTCCTGGAGGGAATGAACCCGCAAAGCGTGAGTGTCCTACCTTATCCCGCGATGTGGCAGCAAGAATGCCTCTTCCGCCTTTAGCCATAACACAAAAGACTGTGAAGCTGAACTGTCCTCCCGTACCTGATATAGGTCGGCCACCATAAAGCCCACAGCAGTCCTGACCGAAAAGATCCATGGCGAGGAAACTATTTATCCCAATTTGATGTTCATTTTTACTCAGGGTGATTATGTTATTGGTGTAATTTATGTCATAGCCGGCAAATAAGGAATTATGATGCAGGAATTCCTTACACCTACCCATGTTGTAGGGGCTGATATAACCCCACACGCATCTACCTTGATCAATGTTCTTTCTGGAATTATCCAGTTGGCCGGATTCTATAAGGGTGAAAGCCCATTCACCCATCATTTCAGTGTGAACTCCTAGGTGTTTTAACCCTGATTTTCTTATCTGCCGAACGATTGCTGTTGGGAGCCTGCCTATCCCAACCTGCAGGCAATCGCCATCTCCCATTATAGAAACAATGTTCTCTGCTATCTTTTGCTCAGCTTCTGTTGGCTCAACTTTGCGCTCGTCTATCTGGGGCCACTGATATAGCGGGTTGGAGGTATCGACTTCAACAAAGTAGTCTATTTTGTCTACAGGCCATATCATATTTCTGCCAGGTTCACACCAAGCATAATCATCGCAAATTTCTGCCACGACTTTCTTGCTGGATTTAACGGCATATATCGCAGTGTTTACACCATAGCTGAAATTAACGAAGTTCCCTTCAGGGGGAGGAACTGAAAGTATAGCCCAATCCATAGCATTATTGCTTTTATCCCTGCGCGCCCAGCGAGCATACTGGTAATTCACCCCCATGGCCCAACCCCAGTGAGCCCAATCGACAGAATGATACTGGTCATCCCAGTGTCGGGATGGCGGCATCATGAAGTATTCATGGAAAAGCTGATATTTGGCTTCAGGGTCTGTCTTGGCACCAAATGACCATATCTCGATGTTATTTACCGAATTGGGCCCATTTCCCAGTCTATCCCCCAGGGCATGAATGCATGCCGTCGGGTCACTACCAATTCCACCAACAGTTATCCAGTCATTGCTTTTTACCATGCTAGCCCATTGCCTTGCCGTAATTGTTTTGTCATGAACTTTCTGCTGATTTGGTGTCATTGCAAAGCTTGTTTTTATCACTTTTAACCTCCATTAAACCCACTTTAGCCATATGTATTTCTCCTTTCTTTATTTTTTATTGGTTTAAGGGGCGTGTTCCCCCGAGTTAAGGCGACCCTTCCTCTTTTTGTGACCTCTTTGATACCAAAATTGTCAAGAAGTTTAATTGCGGAAGCAAATTCTTCTTATACCCTTTATAACAGCACTTCCCTATGAGGAATTCCCCTCGCTCCTCTTTCCACCTTCCGCTAAAGTTTTGAGTATTCGGTAAATGTGATAGACTTCAGGATATCGTTCCATAAATGATACATGCTCTTCTACTCCGGAATGGACATGAATAAGCTTCTCAATTTCATGCTGGAGAGCTACTGGATTACTGATCTCAATCTTTTTCATTTAGCTTCCTCTCCCTTTTACCCATTGCACTATCAATCGACCTTAAGCGAGTGCTGACTGACCTCGTCAAGCTTGATATCCACTCTGTCTGCCCATAAGGCAACATTATCCAGCTTTCACCTATATCAAGTTGTTCTCAGCAAGTATTTCCACTACCCACTTGGTAGCTTTAGCTACTACTATTGGGCAAGCTATACTGTGACCCCCAACCGCTTCAAATTTGGCGTACTCATCTGCATCGGGAAGATAGTAGGAACGCCCCATAATTTTTTGCTGGATACCGTGGCATGCCACGGTACCATACTCAGCAATATACCGGTCATGTAACCTCCGCACTATCTCGTAGGTCTTGTAACGGTTTCCCGATGCATCAGCAAAGTCACTCCTCTCCCTTCCTAGCAGGGAACTGATGATGAGGCTACCACTGAGATAGGCTCCGCAAGCAGAGTCACCAGCAATACCAACGCCTCCGGCAAAGCCAGTTGCTGCTTTAAACAAAGCGTCGTTCTGAATGGCCAGGGCATCACAGACTGCAGCAATTAAGCACTGTCCGCAACCATAGTAGGTTTTCTCATATTTCTCACCTAGTTTGTAGGCCTCTTCAGCTGTCAGCTTGTAGTCTTCAGGTTTCACTAGTCTACTCCTCATATGATAGGAATCACTTACCTTTTCTCGACCTTTACATTCTGGGTAATTTCCCGAAACTCACTCTCAGCCAGCACTCGCTTGAGCTCAAGTGCCTTTAGCTTAACTTGCTTGAGAACCTCCATGGCATCCTCTTTGCTAATCTTGATGTCCAATTTTTGGGTTCAGAACTTTGATTAACTCAGGGATCAATTCCTCTGCATCAACAACCACTCCAAAGTCAGCTACTTGGAAAATTCTGGCATTAGGATCCTTATTTATGGCCAGGATTATGTCGGAGCCTTGCATACCAGTGAGATGTTGCACAGCCCCTGAGATTCCAACAGCAACATACAGTTTGGGCTTGACTGTCTGACCAGTCTGGCCAACTTGGTGACTGCGATCGATAAACCCCATATCAACCGCAAGTCGTGAAGCCCCCACCATTGCCTTCTTATTCAAAAATCTGCCCCACCTTTCTGCTAAGGGGTAGATATACTGATCATAATGCTCTTTAGTTTGTAAACCCCTACCCCCGCTAACGATCACTTCAGCGGTTCTCAACTCAGTATTGCTCCGAAGTAGAAACTTACCATCGTAACGCTCTCTCGCTTAACCTCGCCCAGTCGACTTAGGCATGACCACCATCCTACACCTTGATGTAGCCCGATACCATTCTGTTTGGCCATGCCAGCTAGCCCACTCCGATTCAACTCCGCCTCAGATTAAGCTTTGTAAATTCTGCAAGGAATACTTCTTATATTCGTTGACCCAAATATGGGGTCAACAACATCACCGGGAATAACAACATTAATATTTGATTCGAAGCACCCATGTTCAGGGTCTTGTCTTTCGGGGAACCACCATCCATGTTCAACTTGAACTACTCCATTAAGCATTCCTTCAACAAGTCCTACTTTAAACTTGACGCGTTCATTATTACCAAAATAGACCGTCTCGAGCCAAACCCAATCGCCATCAGAGACACCTACCTCAATAGCAGTCTTCTGACTCATAGTTATTATTGGGTTAGGTCGTGTTCTTCTCAACGATGATATCTGCCTCCCTGCAGAGTGTACGTACTCCACACTCTTCTGGCCACCTATAAGGATTAATGGAAATTCCGATGTAACTTCAGGCGGTGCCTTGTAGAGAGGTAAAGGGCTATACCCATATTCCTTCAGTAAATTGGAGTAGAGTTCTACCTTTCCAGAAGGCGTCTCAAATCTAAATTTTCCCTTCTTATGACGTTCATATTCTTTAGGCGTAGTAAGGAAATTTTGGTATTCTAGTTCTTTAAAATTGATACCTGCGGGTTTTACTCTGTCATCATTGAACTCTTCGACATTTTGCCAAGGGATGCCTAAATGCATCCGCTTGGCTAACTCAATGAAAAATTTTACATCGTCCCACCTTTCGAAAAGGGGCTCTATGGCCTTATGCTGCAAAGAAATAACATAGGGGTAACCCGGATGCCCTCTGATTCCTTCCCTTTCAAGCCAGCAAGCTGCTGGTAACACAATATCAGAGAGTTCTGCTGTTGGCGTCATAAAGTGATCTATAGTTACTGAGAAGTCCAGATTTAATAGTGCTTGTTTGACCTTTTTAGTGTTCTGCATCTGTAGCAGACAATTATTAGCGCTGGATATTAATGCACTCACTTTGTAAGGTTTGCCAGTCAGTACGGCTTCAGCCCATAGGAATGGTTGTGCAAAACCTGAAACTGCATTTGGTCCGCTGGCTAATGGGAATTCTTTTGCCCCCAAACGTCGCTCCAAAATCTCTTGGGGCAGATTAGCCATTTGATTTGCTAATTGGAACTCAGATTTCACTGGCATTGGGCGAGGAAGTAGATTCCCTCCTTTTATATCTAGATTGCCACATATTGAAGTAAGGATAATGGTAGCGCGAGAAGTCTGAACAGCATTATAGCTATGGTCGAGCGAAACACGTTGGCAAATGCACGAAGGTTTGGTCTGAGCAAACATTCTGGCTGCTGCCACAATATCTCTATCGGGAACCATAGTGATTTTTGATACCACTTCTGGCGTATATTCCTTTACATGATTTCTCAGTTCATTGAAGCCATAGCACCACTCATTTACAAAATCCTTATCATAAAGCTCCTCATTTATGATGACGTTTATCATTCCCAAGGCTAATGCATCGTCCGTAGCAGGTCTGATTTGAAGCCAAAGGTCAGCTATCTTGGCGTATTTAGTTGGTGTCGGGTCGACTACGATTAATTTTACCCCTTTTTTCTTAAGGTCAAATATGCCCTCGCCCACTGGATAAGGAGCAGCAAACTTTGGATTGGCCGCCCACAGCAGAATACAATTTGAGTTTAGGACTTCGTCAAATACTATTTCCGTGGCTGTTATTGGTGTTGAATAGCCTATAGTGGCTCGGGTGGCTAAGGATGTTGGTAAAAAACATATGTAGCCAGCGGTGAGCCAATTTGGAGTACCTAGCAAATAGCAAAAATAGCCGATAATACCCATATTTGAGTAAAGCCCCGCACCAGATGCGATACTAATAGATTCAGCCCCATGCTGTTTCTGGGCCTCAGTCAACTTACTAGATATAATATCAAGCGCTTCGTCCCATGATATTCTTTGCCATTTTCCTTCACCTCTTTTGCCTAACCTCTTTAAAGGATAGTTAAGTCGATCTGGATGGTAAAGAAGTTCAATTCCAGACAGACCTTTAGGGCATAAGGCCCCCCTGTTATTGGGGTGTTCAGGATCTCCTTTAATCTTTACAATCTTCCCAGCCTCCTTATAGGCTAAGACACCACAGGCACAGTAACAAGTAGAGCATACTGTTTTAATTATCTCCTGAGACATTATATAGTTACCTCTTCCTATACTATTGTCAGCCTTGATTTAATTAGTGTTTCAGTATTCGGCTGTTATATCTGGGCGCCGCCAATGTGGCCATCCTGCTTAGCCTACGGGTTGAAGAACCAACCTGCCTATGACCTGACTGCTCTTGATCTTTTCGTATGCTTGATTTATTTCTAATAAGGGCATAACTCCGTGTATGAGCGGCTTAATCTTGCCAGTACTGACCCACTCAATCACCTCGACCAAGTCTTGCCTAGTTGAGGCGCGGCATGCATGGATCTCTAGTTCTTTAAATACCATGGCCTGGGCAAATACCTTAAGCGGGTGAACTGGACTATACCCTATCAGGATCATCTTGCCGCGCGTCGCTAGAAGGGAGAGCCCGTCAGTGGCGGCTTGAGCATTTCCGGACATCTCAAGCACAACGTCTACACCCCTTCCACTTGTCTCACTCGCAATCGCCTCCGCCAAGCTTTGCTTAGCACAGTTAATAACTACTTCCGCGCCTAACTTAGCAGCTAACTCCAAATGCGCTTGTTCGACATCCACAGCCAGAACACGCAAGCCCATAACCTTTGCTATCTGAACAGCGTGAAGGCCTAGTCCCCCTACGCCTAATATGGCCACCGTTTGGCCAGCTTGTGCCTGTGCTCTTTTCAGTAATGCGTGATACGGCGTAGCTACCGCGTCACTAAGGATAGCCGCCTCTTCAAAGCTTATTTGATTAGGGATAAGGAAAACATTATTTGCAGGCACCTTCACCAACTCTGCAAAGCCTCCGTTGACAGTGAAGCCTACGAATCCGGCCAAGTTGGAACACAGGGCATCCCAGCCTTGGAGGCATGCACTACATTGCCCACAGGTTATATAATTGTAGACGGCCACCCGATCACCTGGAGCAACATTAGTCACTCCCTTTCCCACCTTTGAGATCTCCCCCGCTATTTCATGTCCAGGAATAAGCGGAGTATGTACGAAGGGAAGTACGCCCGATGCAATCTTCAGGTCTGTTCCGCATAGACCGCAGGCTCTCACCCTCACTAAGACCCAGCCTGGCTCTGGTAACGGGTCAGGGACCTCCTCAATAACTAGAGGAGTATTGAACTGTTTCAGTATGGCAGCTCGCATCAATATATTCCTCCTTTTAACCTTCGCCTTTTTATTTTTCAATCCTCCTTAGGTCATACACAGGGTGCCAGCCTTAAAATGTCAATGAAGACCAGCCATCTTTCAAAAGGTCAGAGATTATCGAGCCGACATACACCACTTTAATTCCCGCGGCTTCAAGTTTATCCGTTAGATTCATCCTATCGGCGCACCACTTGCACGCCATAACCTCAATGCCAGCTTCCTGCAACTCCTTCAGTTTTGCCTGAACCTCAGCATCGTTAGCGGCAAATTTCTCTGATGGCCCGAAGATAATTACTTTTACTTCATCCATCCAGTCCTTGATTGCAGCATTCAATGGATAGACGAGTCCCACCTCCAACGCCACTTCCCTGTCCCCGCTGCTCAGCAAAATGAAAACTTTGGTTGCCATACTTTATTTCTCCTTCTTGCAATTTCCAGCAATTTCTCGAAATTCATCTTCGGTCAGGGAACGCTTGAGATCATTTGCTCGTTGCTTAACTTGCATGAGAACAGCTGTAGTCTCATCTTTATTGAGCTCAATGCCTAGCTTCTCTGCCCATATGACCACAGAATCCAATCCACTTTTCTTACCCATCAAAATCTGGGGAGGCCTATGACCTACGAAATTGGGAAGGACAGGGAACAGTTCTGTCGGGTAGTGTGCAAAGCTATTCTTGTACCAGCTAGCAACGATTCCAGATTCTGTATCATTAACCCTATCAGCCACAAAGGGTCGGGAAGCTGGCATACCAGCAAGTTCTCCAACTAACTTGGAGAGTTCCGTGAGCTTACTGTAGTTTATGCCCACATCTATCCCGTAAAGGATTAGAAGCGCCATCACAACCTCCTCCATAGGACAATTACCAGGACCCTCACCGATCCCGGTAACAGTAGAGTGAATCACCTCACCGCCAGCAATTACAGACATTATCGTGTTAGCTACAGCCATTCCAAAAGTATTATGGAAATGGATCTCCAGGGGTTTATTTATTCTTTCCTTGACAGTCTTTGTATAGTGGAAAGCTCCTTGCGGCGAGAGTACACCAAAAGTATCCACCAGAGACAGTGCATCCATATGACCTTCCGTAGCGACTCTCTCAATAAGGTCTAAATACCAGTCCATGTCTGCTCTTGTGGCATCAATGGTGAAGAAACTTGTATATAACCCCTGCTCATTAGCAAAGCGAGTTGCCTTAATGGAAAGATCTATGGCTTTCTCCATCGGCCATCTATACGAGTGCTCAACCAGATGTTTGGAGCAAGGGATTTCAATAATAATACCATCTACTCCACAATCCACTGCCCTTTTTACATCATCCACCATACAGCGGCAAAAGCAGAATATTTGAGGACCAAGGTTGCGCTTCACAATCTCCTTTATAGCAGCCTCATCCTGAGGCGATACTGCCGGCATCCCGGCTTCGATACGGTGAATACCTACCTCAGCCAGTTTCTCGGCAATGCGTATTTTGTCGTCCTTGGTGAATAAAATACCAGCCTGTTGCTCCCCATCGCGTAGAGTAATATCATGGATTTTCACCTGTTTCGGTGGTTTGAAATCCTTGGTTACTTCAGGTAGATAATTCCAAGGACTGACAAACCAATTGTCTGTTTTCCATGGCTCCTTTTTAATTGTCATTAGATTGAATACCTCCTTCAATAAAATATATTTCCTCCTTTTATAGGGAAATGCTAATTCACAGTCTGTCCCTATATCTTTACCAGCCTTGGGCTAAGCCCTTAGCTGTTCTCAACATAAGTGCTTGCCTGGTTCCGTCAGAGTGGAGGAAAGAAACGGCATCCCGAACGTACTTCTCCACTGTGAAATCCTTCGTTATCCCATAGCCACCATGAATCTCAAGAGCCTGTATTGCAACCCTCACAGCTACCTCAGAGCAGATGACTTTGGACATAGGGTGAAGCTTTGCATCGTAGAATTCGTCATGATCAGCAGCCCAAGCTGCCTTCCAATAGAGGAGCCGAGCGGCCTCGAGTTGAGCAAACATGTTGGCTAGCATCATCCCGATGGCTTGATGCTCAATAATACGCTTGCCTCCCTGTACCCGTATCTTGGCATACTCAAGAGCAGTCTCATAGGCAGCTCGACCTACTCCTAGAGCACAAGCTGCAGCGTAGACATTACTCGCCCGCATAAATCTGCACATTGGATCAACCTTCTCGCGGGGTTCTCCTAGTATATTTTCCTTGGGTACACGAACGTTATCGTAGAATACTTCAGCAGTGGGAAATAACCTACCACCTACGCAATCGTGCATACGGCCTATCGTGACGCCAGGGGTATCCCTTGGGACAAGGATTGAGGCTTTTCCTTTTTTGGTGTTGACTAAGACCATGAAGAGTTTAGCTTGAGCAGCACCCGAACTCCACGCCTTTGCTCCATTAATAACCCATTCATCGCCATCGAGTGCTGCGTTTGTGGTTACACGTCCCTCTTCGTAACCTGACACGCTATCAGAACCAAAATCAACCTCTGTGATAGTAGCGGCAATGAGAAATCTGTCATCATTGCAAAAGGGGATGAGGTACTTCTGACGCAGTTCCTCCGTGCCCTTCCATTGAATCAACTGTGCGTACTTTACCGTCTGGGCAACAAGCACAGAAACACCTAGGTCGCCTGCTGCCAGCTCCTCAAGTACTATAGCCGTAGTGAGTGAATCCGCTCCGGCACCACCATACCTTTTATCCACAGTTAACGTCCTAAACCCGACCTGGGATAATTTATCAACTATGTCCCATTGAAAACAATCTCTATGATCCGCCTTCCGGTCCCTCTCTACAGCTATAGGCTTGATCTCATTCTCAGTAAATTCCCGTGCCAAAATCTGCATTGCCCGCTGTTCTTCACTCAACTCGAAGTCAATCATTTAATTACCCTCCATCTAGGATCAAACCCACCTTATTCAAATAGATTAATCTAATGAGCTCAACTACCACACCTTCCCATGCCTTCTAGTTCGTCAGCAACTTGTTTGAGGCCTAGTTCTTCTAGTTTCTCTCTTGTTGGAAAACCAGTATCCCTCTCCCACCCGCGCAACTGGTAGTATTCATCAAGCATGGGTTCCAATTTAACCGTCTGCCCCTTGGCTGGGCCATCTGGCATGGGCTCCTCCAAGAATCTTTTGGGTAGGCTGTCATCTTTTCTAGTTAGACCCTCCCTCACATTAAATGCTCTATCTAGGTTTACCATTCTCTCCCCGATGTGCATCACATCTTCTGCACTAAGTACAATCCCCGTGACTGCACCGTAAAACTTGGCCATCATTTCAGCCATTCCAACTTCTCTGGGATAACGATGGCTAGAGAATATACACATCTCCATGCAATTTTGGAAAGAACGTACGTCTTCATACCATTTGACAATCTGTGCCTTGCCTTCCTCTACCAAAGGATCTACCGATGTACCAGGTACTCCAAGCACCTCACCTCGAACCGGATCAAACCCCTGCACACTATTCGGACCAAATTCACACATTACGAGACTCCTACAATGGTCTGCCCCCCTAGCAGCAACGGCATATCCCAAAGCCCAAGCTTTGGACCCTCTCGGATCCCGAGTTGATATGGTTATACCCTTCACATCTAAAACGATATCTTCCGCTCCCCTACCTATTCTCTTTGAAGCTCGCTCCACACCCTCAGCAAATACATCGCCAATCCCTTCTCTATATGCAGTTTTCTGTATTAGATTGAGTGATGCCGCCATATCCCCCCATTTGACTGTTAGGCCATCTGTATCCTCTTTGGTCAAAATACCTTTGTCAAAACATTCCATCGTAAAACCAATTATGTGCGCCATTTCCATTTGGTCCATTCCTAGTTCGTCGCAGAGAGCAGTCATTTTGGGCACACTGTCTAAATCATTAATCATAAGCCTGCTGCTGAAGTGTTCCGACTGGCCTAGTTCTATGCCCTCACCATATGTCCCCGCATATGGACCCTTATCCACTACAAAATGATGATCGCAGGCAGTTGGACAAGAAAAACAGGCTTTCGGTCTATAGAAATACCGCTCGGCCAGACGCTCACCTGTTACAAGGTCAATATCCTCATATGTCCCTTGTAGGTAATTCTTGGTGGGCAAAAAGCCAGATTCATTATATAATATCATGGGTCCATTTTGTCCCATCGTAACATAAGCCTGAAACTGAGCCTCATCCTCTGGTCGGTCATGCCAAGCTGCATACATTTCTTGCCAAGCTTCGAGAAGTAGATCGGGATTAGCAACCTTTACACCTTTTGTGCCTCTGGCGGCTATAGCCTTGACATTCTTTGATCCGAGAACTGTTCCTACCGTCCTACCAGCAGCTCTTCCCAGGTCACCTATTATACAAGCGAACTTAACGAGGTTCTCCCCAGCAGGACCAATAGAAAGTACCGATATCTCTGGGTCACCAAGCTCCACTTCTAGGGCACCCTTGGTTTCGTAGGTGGTTTTGCCCCAGAGGTGCTCAGCATCCCTCAGTTCCACCTTATCATCGTCAATCCAGAGGTAGACGGGTCTTTCAGCTTTGCCTTGGATAATTAGCATATCATAGCCTGCATACTTTAATTTTGCCCCAAAAGAACTACCGCAATTCGAATCAGCAAGAAAACCCGTGATTGGCGATTTGGTGGAAACGGTAAATCTTTGGCTTGAGGGTACCAATGTACCACAGCAGGGGCCGGTGCCAAAGATTATCTTATTATCAGGCCCTAAGGGGTCTATACCCGGTTTGAGTTCGTCATATAAGAACTTGGTATTTAATCCCCGCCCACCACAATATTTGAGCTGGAGCTCCTTCTCTAACGGCTCTTTCACTATCTTTCGACTGCTCAAGTCAACTCTTAAAACTATCCCCATCCATCCGAAGCTCATGTCTGTTTTCCTCCTTCTGTAGATTAGAAGTTGTCTAAAAACTCGACCCTTTCTTTAAGCGGGCTGCCCTCTAAAGAGAGGCGCCGGGATACTTCCTATCTTTAGCCCTTTTCTGAGTACTGCTGCCTCTGGCACTTTAACAAACCGCAAGCACTTTGTCGGACAAAATTCAACACATTTTTTACAGGCGGGGTCACACTGTACGGCAAGAGTCGGGATACTGATATCCATATCATAATTTTTCATAATCCGGATGTAAGATTTCGCAGGGTTACACTCGCCCTGCTTGGATAAGGAGCAAACCAACTCACAAATTCTGCAACCGGTACACTTGTCCACATCTGCTATAAGAACTTTTTTCATCGCTACCTCATTGGTTCCTGATTTTCTTAATATTTAAAACAATTTTTCTACGGCTGTCCAAAAAACTTTTAGATTATTTTACCATCATGCTGGGAAGAATTGTACTCAAGATGGGAAAGGCAATAATGAAGGCAAGAGCTACCAACGATAACAAGAACCAGGGAAGAACCCCGGCGAAGATGTCTTCTATACCAACATCAGCCTCAGCAACTCCCTTTACTGCATACACATTGAGACCTACCGGCGGCGTGATTGTCCCTATATGTATAGCTAAAATGGCCGACATAGCAAACCATATGGGGTCTATGCCCAACAGCTTTACTGCGGGGTAAACCAGGGGAATGGTAACAGCGATCATGGAAATACCGTCCAGGAAGCATCCCATGACAAGATATATCACCGATATCATTATTACTAGTCCTGTATGAGACAGCTCCAAGCCTAGCAGCCAATCCACCGCAACAGAAGTAACACCTGCCATCGTGAGGAATTTGCTAAACACACCGGCACTAATAAAGATGAAGAGTAACATTGCTGTCATGGAGGTCGCATCGAGAAGGGCTATTCCTATATTTTTGAATGCGCGCTTGAAGATAACGACATAAAGGAATAGCACCACAGCTCCACCTCCCGATGCCTCAGTAAGAGACAAAAATCCAGTAAAAACGCCCGCAATAACTATCGAAGCAACAACAATCAGCGGAGCTAAGAGTCTAATGCCAGTAATCCGTTGTCGCCAGGTCACTTCTGGCAAAGCATGGTCAGCACCAACCAAGGCAGGCTTTATACGACCAATTACCCAGATTCCTATGCAGAACGTAACGAGCAAAAGAAGGCCGGGTGATATTCCGGCTATGAGAAGGCTGCCAGGAGACTCGTTCGCCATCATCGCGTAGAACATAATAAGCACACTGGGGGGAATAAGCATTCCAATGTTTCCAGCAGCCGACACTAAGCCGTAACTCAGCTTCTTATCGTAACCATAGAGTCTCATTTGAGGGACAGCAACCTTGGCAAACACCGAAGCTGTGACCATGGATGAACCACAGACCGTCCCGAAAGCGGTACAGCCGAACACTGTCGCCATACCCAACCCCCCTCTGACCCGGTTTAGCCACAGACTAAGAGCAGAATAAGTGTCTCTGGACACCTCTCCTACACTTGCCAGCGTCCCCATAAGGACGAACAGGGGTATTACAACAAATTGCAGGTTATAGGTTTTATAAAGCATGGTATTGCCCAAAACGGCTAATGCTGAGTCAAATCCTGTGAGAAGTGCCAAGCCAATGAAGCCCACTAACCCCAAAGCCACCACTACATGAACACTCAGCGCCAGCAAAGCTAGTAGCAGGACTACACCTAGAATGCCTAACCAAAAAGGTTCCATCGAATAGTTTTCTCCTCTCGCCTACATATGCATGAATATGATTGGTCGGTTCTATTCATTTAAGGTTCATGAACAACCAGCCCCTTACGGACCTCCCCCTCCCTGATTGGAATCCGAGCAATGTTTAAGGCGTTTAAGGCAGTTGACTAACTGAATCAAAAACTGTAGAGACATGAGCGCACAACCTATAGGTATAAATACAGATGGTATAGCTAATGGGAGTCCCAGTAGTGCCATACTGATCCTCCCTTCCACCAGTGACACCCAAAATAAGCGCCAGCCCGCCCAAGTAAAAATGGCAAAACCAATAAAGCCTACTGCATTGCTAAAAATTTCACAACCTGATCGAAGTCGTGAAGGAAGGTACATAACAAATAAGATTACCCGAACATGAATACCTGTAATCAGCGCATAAGCGAGAGATGCGAAGACAACCCACACCAATATCGTCTCAGCAACCTCTTGACTTCCTCCAAAAGGCTTGCCCCAGATAACTCGCAAAAAGGAATCGGTTACTAACAGAAACCCCAAGGCTACAAGGATAGAACCACTTAAGTACAGGCAGAGCCGCCTATTCACCTTTACGGAAGTTTTTGTTATCTTTTCCAGCATCCTCAATCTTTACCTTAATCCGAACATTTTTTGCCACCTTACCTCCTATCTCGTACCACAAACCTGGGGGGCTACTTTATTTCCCACCTCCTCTGAGGCACAGCCCCCCAGGTAGTAGCTTTCTGATGCAGTACTATTATCGCACTGCCCACCGGCGCGGCCACTCAAACCCCATATCCTCTGCAGCGTCCTGAACGAATTGTACTAATTCCCAACCAGGATATCCTGCCGCTTCTGCCTTTTCGGCCCACTCAGCACCTATATCGGGCAGTAATCCTACCCATGCCTTTGCATCTGCCTCAGACATTTCATAGAGGACCACTCCACTATCCTCAAAATATTTCCTGCACATTGCCTCATATTTTACGAGGTATTCCGCGTGTACAGTTTCCATCTCTTTGCCAACCTCCATGATAATCTCTTGAATCTCTGGAGTGAGTTCGTTCCAGGAATCCAGGTTTATAAATACACGCCCATTACACTTACCTGAGAGAGGTATAGCAGTGTGGTATGGAGCTACCTCATACATCTTATTATCATAGAACGCCCCATCAGGCATAACGTCAACATCTCCAACACCCAGCTTCATGTTCATATAGCGCTCATACGCTGGCGTGGACATAACACCGCATATCGACTCGAACGCCTTCGGATACCAGTAGCCCCAAATCATTACTTTCTTCCCCTTAAGGTCGGCGAGGCTTTGTATAGGTGATGTTGACATTAACTCGAGGGGACCCCACGGGAAGATATATACGGTTTTGACATTATTATCCATATTCTGCCTGTCTATTTCAGGGAATGCGTCGAGATACATCCGCTCGATTTTAGAGTAAACCATAGGATCCTTGGGGCCAAACAGAGCTCCCCCTTCAAAGACCGAGTTAATTGGCATCTCCGTCGGGTTAGCCCCCAACGGTATCTCCACCATATCCACCGTCCCATCTCTAACTAATGCAAGCTGCTCAACAACCGTACCCATGGCTCCTCCATAGAAGGTTTCAAAAGTTATTTGTCCCCCACTGCGCTTAGTTACTTCCTCCATAAACAACTCGAACATTACAGCATGTCTCTGTGGTGGTGGTGCGTACGCGCTGGAGAATGTGAACTTAAACTGCCCCTGTGGTGTAGGTGTTGGTGTTGGTGTTGGTGCCGGTTTAGCACAGCCAACAGCGACCAAGCTGATGGCTACCAACAACGCCAACGAGATTAACAAGATTCTTTTTTTCATCGATAAAAACCTCCTTCATTTTGATTTTGTTCGGCTAAGATTACTCTGCTACTTCATTTATCACCCCCTTTAGGGAGGCTTTCCCGAGCGGCTCATCCAGAATCACAAAAAAAGCCCCTCCCGCATAGCCACTTAGTGCTTTAAATACATCGCCGTTTCTGATGCCATGGACATTACCCTTACACTGCTAATGCCCTAATAACCGATCTTCAGCAGCTTGTTTCTTAACTTCAGGATTAGCCAGTGTAAGCGGCCTCCTGCCCTTGAGAACCTCTATTATAGCCGCCACGCTCTTCAGGCGCAACTCGGCTACTGCTTCTTCAGAATACCAAGAGGAATGACCAGTTATGAAAACATTGTCTAGATTCAAAAGAGGATTACCTGCCTCAGGTGGCTCCGGATCGGTAACATCCAAGCCTACTCCTGCAATATAACCTTCTTTGAGTGCAGTATACAGAGCATGTTCATCCACAAGTCCGCCGCGCGCATTGTTTATAAGATAAGCGGTGCGTTTCATCCTCCTGAATGTCTCGATGTTGAACAGGTGTTTTGTCTCCTTGGTAAGCGGCGCATGGAGTGAAATGAAGTCTGATTCAGAGAGTAATCGGTTGAAATCAACTAACTCTATGTCTAGCCTGTCCTTGGATAAGTACGGATCATAGGCAATGACCCTCATCCCAAAGGCTCTGGCTTTAGTAGCTAGAGAGCTCCCAATCCGCCCCACACCTACAACCCCTAATGTCACTTTGCTTAGTCTGAACATGGGAGTGCGGGTCGTAGGAATATCTGACCTTCCCTTAGTCCAATGCCCTGCTTTAACCGCCTGGCTTAGTGGCATAATTCTTCGGGCAAAGGCTAAGATAAAAGCCATAGCATGGTCTGATACTTCGCTGATACAGTAGTCGAGCACCACAGAAACGGGGATACCTCTCGCTGTTGCCGCCTCAACATCTATATTATCAACACCTATTCCCAACCGGCTAAGTATCTTTAGGTTGGGCATAGCATCAATCACTCGCTTTGTGATGGGCACGCCAGGACCTATTAGCACGGCGACTGCATCAGTATCACGGCAGATTCTAACCAGGTCGTCCTCAGTCTTCCAATCCGCTTTAATAAGCTCTGCCCCAACTTCAGCCAAGGCCCTCTCCTCAATATCAGTGGGGCCAACATCATAAGTTAAGATAACCTTATATGCCATTTTCTCTCATCTCCACCTAACTATTAATTACAACACCGAGCTGCCTTCCCGGTTTCTCCGCAAGTTCAAATGCCTCGGTTGTCTGTTCAAGAGGGAATCTGTGAGTTATGGTAGGTTCTATCCTGATAGCCTTCTCAAGAAACTTTATAGACGAGCTCAAATCGTTATAGGTAAAAGCCCGGACTCCGTACACAGTTATATCTTTATAGTAGAATAGGAAAGTGTTAATATTGTCTACTGAGGTGGGACCAATTCCGTACTGGATTATCTCTCCACCAGGCCTTACCATCTCATAAGCTTGTCTGATTGTCGCAGGAACTCCTGCACATTCTATCACCACATCTGCACCACGGTGAGTACGCTTCATAATTGCTTCTACAGGATCCTCTTCGTTCGCATTAATAACTATGTTGGCTCCAAGCTTCAACGCCAAATCCAGCTTCCACCGGCTTCTACTGACCCCAATAACTTCAGAGCCGCCTAGTCTGGCAAGTTGTGTCTGCACCATTCCGGCACTTCCCAATCCCAAGACAACCACACTGGCACCAGACCCTATCAGCCGCGACTTACGTTGCCCATAGTATATTGAAGCTACGGCTGCCATATGGCATGCAACATCGAAAGGCATAGAGTCAGGTATCCTAACAGCCCGCTCTGGGGTAATGATAGTATACTCAGCCAACGAACCGTTTGTTTCCCTCCCCATCAAACCGCCGCTCTCGCATAGATTGTTCTTCCCCATCCGGCAAAAGTAGCATTTGCCACAGTAGACAAGCGGGTCTATCCCAATCCTATCTCCTGGCTTAAACCCAGAAACCCCCTGTCCAACTGCAACCACTTCTCCAGCACATTCATGGCCCAGAATACGTGGTAGAAAACGCCCGGGGTGGCTACCATGGTACATGCTAATATCGGTTCCGCAGACTCGAGTTGACTTAACCCGAACCAACAACTCTCCTTTAGCTGGAGACGGCGTCGGTATCTCCTCAAACACAATATTATCAAAACCATGCATCACTGCTGCCTTCATTACATCTCCCTTCCGTTGCGTACAGTTGAATTTACTCTTCTTTAACCGGCTCTTAACCAGATTTTCCCCAGCTTGGTGCACCACCATAAATAAAAAGTAATAGTTTAGTTTCTCCAAAAACTTGGCTTATAATATCACCCTCCTGTCTCCAATTTTCTTTCCCTGTCTTTACTAAGCGCCTGTCACTCATTTCCTCGCCTCCCTTTCCTTCAACGCCTATTCCCAGCCTCATTGGCATCTTTATAACCAAGGACGCTGGATGCTCGTTCCAACCCCTTTGTTCAGGCTAATTATTCAATATTCAATTAGAATAGACTACCTTCGTGGGCGAAGCCTACCTTTATCCTTAGTCGTCTACGGAGTAATATTCGCCGGGCAATCCACAGACGATAAGGTCATGTTTCGGAGCCTTGTAGAAGACCTCATACCCATCATCGGTGACCACACCACAGTGTTCAATCTTAACTCCATCCTTGGCCCATTTGTTACCAAGCCAGGTGAAACATCCTACCTCGACCGCGAAGCACATATTTTTCTCTATTTTCACAGCAGGCATACCATAGCCCCCGAGAGTACCGGTTCCGGCAACGTTGGGTCCCCCATCGCCTGAACGGAGGCCTATCGAATGCACTACCGAGCCGAAGTAATACCGACCCGGCTCGGGCCATTTGGGTTGGCGTCCCCACCCACCCGGGAAGTCTCCCTTTTTAATCCATTCCCTTTGAAAATCCCCGGTAGTGATGCCGGGTCTCATAGTCTCCGTCATGGCATAGAGACCATCGCGAGCGGCCTTGTACACCTCTTTCTGGAATTGTGTGGGCTTGTCTCCTACCAAATAGGTACGGTAGTAACAGGTCCGGTAACCCTGAAAGCTGACGCCGTTTATATCGATAACCACAAAATCTCCCGGTCTTACGATTCTGTCAGTGGGCATGTTCGGCACCCCGTAGCCCGACCTTTCACCCGTGCAAACCACAAAACTCGGCCCTTCCAGCTCTTCCGCTCCCAGTTTATAGACTGCGTTGGCCGCAATCCCGGCAATCTGCAACTCGGTCATGCCCGGTCGCAAAGCCCTGGCTACCTCCCAATGCGCGGCATCCGTAATCACGCCGGCCATCCGTAAGCAGTGAATTTCATCATCGGTTTTGACCTGAATTGCTTCGGTCATGGCCGGGAGTCCGTCACAAATCTTAACGCCTGCTTTTTCGAAAGCCTTAATCAAGGGGTAGTTGGAGATGTCTATACCAAGGGGCATATCAGCCTTACCGTGGTCCTGCAACAGGCCTTTGACTTCCGCAACGATTGCATCCATTTCCTCAGGGATATAATCCGGGTGACTTGGCACACCTAGCTGAAGGATGAATGCTTTCGGTGTCTTCAGAATCATCTTGCCTTTAAACCAGGGCAGGCGTGCCTCATCCCACGTGTCTCCGTAATGACCCTCTGCAACGTAGGGGAATCCCTCACCCTCAACCAGCAGGACAAAACGTCCAAGCCGCCGCCTTTCATACTGGTGGAATGAATAATATCCAAGATAGCGCTGATAGTCGAAATCGAATAAAATTAGTGCTCCAAGACCGTGTTTTTTAAGTGAAGCCTGCGCCCTTGCTACCCTCTCGTTACGCATACGCTCCGGATTGTAAGGCCGATACTCGTAATCAACTGCATAATTTCCATATTGCATTTCTTCAAATCTCCCTTTCAATTTTTAATATTGAACACACCCTGCCCCGCTGCTCTGGCTAAAACTACTGCAAAGACCTCAGAGCAAATTCGCAACCGCATGAGCACCTATGTACTTGACTCCCATTAGAGGTTAATTCATATAAGCATCACCCCCTTCCTTTAGATAAGGTATACCCTTCATCAGATTAATGGGGGCATCCTCGCTACCGGCACGATAATGAATCTCCGTAGCATCTATGTGCTCTCCGGCATCGCACGATAGCCAAACAAATCGACTCATTTTCACATAAATCCATAAATCTTAAAACGAAAGCTCTTTATTGTCAAGGTCTTTGTACTCGTATGTTGATGTTCTACGATTTTGTCACCATCTAATTGTTCAGCGAAAATGTCACCATGAAGGAGATGGTGATATTGAACAAGAAAGAACAGAGGAGGCTAGCGGTGTTAAACGAGGTGGAGAGAGGCA
>Ga0210003_1001310_pt1 | contig 22078 bp, 15 predicted proteins | sample LantaG_FD_182804 | JGI IMG/M metagenome (GOLD analysis project Ga0210003, IMG submission 182804) | Deep subsurface microbial communities from Baltic Sea to uncover new lineages of life (NeLLi) - Landsort_02402 metaG (SPAdes) (version 2) | ecosystem: Environmental > Aquatic > Marine > Oceanic >... | reverse complement strand
ACCTTAAAATCCGGACCGGTTTGACGGTTATGTTGGGCTCGGGACAGATCCGATCCCTCATGCTCTACTATCTGGCGAACTACACTTGAACTCATATCCAACTGTGCCAGTGGGATGGCGGCCTGGCTATCGTGCGTGCTGGCGGAGGTCACCAGCCAACTGATCGGGATGTCGCCGTCAATGGCGTCCAGGTGCAGTTTGAACCCGCGCCATATTTGCTTTTTGCCCTTGCTGTCTTTCTTTGTCCCCCAGTCGCAGTCTTGAGGCAGATCGGCAAGATTCTCGTCCAGCGTCCGTTGGAGCTGAAGCTGCAGGCGAGTGGGTCCTGCCTCTTTAGCGGGTTGCCTGATTGCTTTCGGCGTCTTCTTCGCCGCCTTTTCACGTCCGTGCACAGCGGTCCCGTCTCGGCTGATATGTCCGGCTATCTTGTCGCCGTAGTGCTTTTTGATCATGGCTTTTTGAATGCGTTGCGGCAGTTCATCTTCGGCGAAGGCGGCAAACACCCGTGAGAAGGTGGACTCCGAAGGTACCTTCTTGAGTGTTTCCCAGCCGCACAGGCGGCGGAGTGTCGGGCGATGCCGCACTGCGTCGATCAGGTCGCGGGTCGTGGGAAAATCCCAGACCGCTTTGGCGATAAACGCTTTGCACAAAGCCAAACGACTGGCAGGCGGGCAGCCGTTGCCCACCCAACGGTAGGAGTCAACGTATGCCTGCGGCGAGCAAAGCTCACAGACAGATATGAATTCGCGATGTTTCTCGTCGAGTTCGCCCAGCTCGTCTTCCAACATGGGAAAGAGCCAGCTTTGAATGCTGTTCCACAGACTGCCAAGATTTTCCATTGCTGTCATAACATTTGTCTCCTGAATATGGGTAATTTTATTTTATTACAGGTATGATACCACATTGAAATGAATATAACTACCTATAAACAAATAAGTTACGGGTTTTTTCAAAAAAAAAAAACCGAATTTTAGGCTTGACAATCAACGGTGTTTTCGCTATGTTAGAGTATGAACAGTGAAGCTTTCCGAAAGGTCAGCGACAGGGCTGTCCTGTTGCGTTTCGGAGGGTTTTGCGAGTGGCTCAGTCTATTTGAGATTATCACTTCTGGATTAATTGCCCAATTCGGGCGTCGGAAGGAAGGAGGTGGCGTCAAATAGCAAAAAATTCATTGTTGGATTAGAGGAAGTGCAGGGATGATTACATGTCATTATCGATAGCTTTGGTATGTAGCCAAAGTATGATTATCGGAACTATATTGTAAGGAGGATTATTATGTGTAGAAAATTATTGTTTTTGGCAGCTTTTGTTTTGGTGCTGGGACTGGAGGGCAGTCTCTGGGCCGGAAATGCGACGTATGTCGGCATTGACAGCACCACCAAGGGGAACTGGCGGACCGTTGGAGCCACTCCCACTTTCACATATGGTTCTGACGGCTTTTGCGTCATCGGGGACTCGACGTTAGATACCACTTTTCCTGCCGCCAAACCCAAAGGCACAATGCCGAGCTATGTGGTAGGGAGCTGCAGCCCGATGACCATTACTTTTCCAGTTGGCTGGGGTGGTCCGGGATATACCCCTGGGAATCCTAATAACTTGCTTATTGGCTCAGACTTTGCAAGCAGCGACCTCACCATCGGCCAAATTTGGTGGGGTTGGAATGGTTCTGCCCCCGTCGATTGGTACATTGATTTGCGATTCACAGACGAGAATGTTCACCAAGTCGCCTTTTATGCCAACGAAATCGGGGTGGATAGCGACGGACGCATCACAGGATTTGAGGTCTATGACAATTCAGGCAATACCACCAGCCCCGGAACCTGGGGAAGCCCATCGCCCGGGACTCTTCTCGCCACCAGCGGGTCAGACATGACAAACCTATATACCACGCCCAAGTACGCGATATTCCATATTAAAGGGCATGTTCAAATCAAGGTCAATGATGTGACCGCTGGTCTCGCCACTGTTATTAGTGGCATCTTCTTCGACCCGGGTACGGGACGATGGCCATGCACCAGCAGCCCGGTTCCGGCTGACAAAGCTATGATTACGGGCACTTTTACTACTCTGTCGTGGCGAGCGGGAGATTTTGCCGTTTCTCACGATGTGTATGTGGGCGATAATTTCGACGATGTGAATGATGGTACCGGCGATACGTTCCGAGTTAATCAAACAGGCACGTTTTATGTTGCCGGTGTTGCCACATATCCCTTTCCCGATGGTCTTGTCCCGGGCACGACTTACTATTGGCGAATCGACGAGGTAAATGACGCCGAGCCGAACAGTCCCTGGAAAGGCGATATCTGGAGCTTTATGGTTCCTCCGAAGACCGCCTATTACCCCGATCCGGTTAATGGCGCTGAGTTTGTGCCTGAAAATGTAACACTTACCTGGACGCCGGGCCTCGGCGCGATACTGCACACCGTGTACATCGACGAAGATTTTGACACCGTTCATAATGCTACAGATGGAGGGTTTACAGGAGGTGCAAGCTATACTCCAGGCTCGCTCAAATTAGCCAAGACGTACTACTGGCGGGTCGATGAGGACGACCTCAGTGCTATTTATAAAGGCGATGTCTGGAGCTTTACGACCGAGGGTGCGGTAAGCGGCCCGAATCCGGCTGATGGCGATGAAGATGTAAGTCCGACACAGATTCTTACATGGGATGCCGGAGCGGTTGCCGCTTCGCACGAGGTTTATTTCGGCACGGATTCGGACGCCGTCAAGAATGCCACGAAAACCTCACCCGAGTACAAGGGGCCAAAGGCCCTCGGCGAGGAGAGCTGCGATCCTGGCAAGCTTTTGTTGACTACGACTTACTACTGGCGAATCGATGAAGTCAACGCCGCCAGTACCGACAGCCCGTGGGCAGGCAACGTCTGGAGCTTTACGACGGGCGATTTCTTTGTCATCGACGATTTCGAGATCTACGATGCCAACGATAACCAGATATGGTACTCGTGGATCGATGGTCTTGGCTATGGCGCTCCGGGAACCGATATGTACAATCCGGGTAACGGCACGGGAGGGGCCGTAGGCGATGAAAACACTGCTTCCTATATGGAGGAGACTATCATCAACGGCGGCAGCAAATCGATGCCGTTGTTCTACGACAACAATAAGCTGGGCTACTCCAGGTATTCGGAAACCGAGCTGACCTTAACTGCTCCGCGTGACTGGACCGAGGAAGGCGTTGGGGAATTGTCGCTGTGGTTCAGAGGTTACCCCGGTTCAACCGGCAGCTTTGTCGAGAGCCCGGTCGGCACCTACACGATGACCGCCTCCGGCGCGGATATCTGGGGCAACGCGGACCAGTTCCACTTTGCTAATAAGATGCTTACCGGTGCCGGCTCGATTGTAGCGAAAGTCAACAGCGTCGAAAACACCAACGTATGGGCGAAGGCCGGTGTAATGATTCGCGAGAGCCTCGAACCGGGCTCCGTGCATGCAACAATGGTCGTGACGCCTGCTCAGGGCATTTCCTTCCAGCGGCGTATCGCCACTGATGGTGTCAGCACCAACACGGACACAACTGGAATTGTTGCACCGTACTGGGTGAAGATCGAGCGTGACATAGCCGGCAACTTTACGGCGTCCAGTTCAACCAACGGCTCGACGTGGACGATACAGGGCACATTTGAGAGCATCCCGATGGGCGCGAATGTCTATATCGGTTTGGCGGTAACCAGCCATGACGTTGCTCTGACGTCTCAGGCCGTATTCTCCAACGTCACAACTAGCAGTACGGTCAGTGGGCAATGGGTGCACCAGGACATCGGCATTACAAGCAACGCTGCCGAGCCGCTTTACGTGGCGGTTTCCAACAGTACCGGCGCATCTGCGGTTGTGGTCCACGATGATCCGGCCGCTGCAACGATCGACACCTGGACCGAGTGGGTTATCCCGCTCCAGGCTTTTACCGATCAGGGCATAGTCCTGACAAACGTTGACAGGATTGCAATCGGCCTGGGGACCCGGGGCAACGCGACAATACCCGGCGGTTCGGGAAAGATGTTCTTCGATGACATCCGGCTTTATCGACCCGCTCCGGAACAGGAACCGCAGCCGTAAACCAAAGGCCTGGCCGGCGAAATAATAGTTGCTGAAAAAGCAGATTTGCGTAAGTTCGGGGCCTATACCGAGTGATATGGTATAGGCCTCTTTTTATTTACCTGATGATGTATGTGCTTGTCAATAGTAAGTGGGACCACCGTGACATCACATCTAACGTTATAGCTTACAAGCATTTACACCGCTGAACCTCCCGATGGCAGTTTTGACCATTTTCTGCTACGATTACGCTCTCAAAGAAGGTATTCGCATACTTTGGAGGAGGTTGAATAAGCTTTATGGGAAAGAACTTCGACATCATCACCTCTGCTGTTGCGTTGATCATCAAAGCGGTCATCATGGCTGGGCGATTCTCAGGAACAGTTCGCAGACGAAGCCTAAAACGCCTTGCGGCCATTGTCCTTGAGCTTCAGATAACCGTTTTCTTCGAGCCAGCGGTTTAGATCAACGCCGCAGCGAAAGCTGTTGAAGCCGTGGTCGGAAATAATCATAAGCACTGTATCATTAGATTGGCATCTATCCAACGTTTCGCCAACGAGGTCATCCATACGCCTGTAAATCTCCTCAATTGCGTTGCTCGGTCGGCTTAGATGGCGCTGTTTATGAGCGGGATGCTGCTCGTCGATATCCCGCCAAAATGTATGCTGGATACGGTCCATGCCGTCAAATACGCAAACGCATAGGCCTCGTTTTATTTTGTCAAGGGAATCAAAAAACATCTTCCGGCGCTCTGTATCCGCGTCGGTAGATTGTTTTATAAAGTTCTCATCGGAAAGAATTTTTTCGTTAAGGGCCCAGCTATCTTCGGGCAAGCCGAGAGTGGCGAAGGGGCCCTGACGTTTGGCCAGGTAAGTCGAGAAGACACCGGGATGGGAGATGGGCATAGCAGGTTTCACCGGATCGATGTTGACGGGTGTTACGTACAATTGAAACTCCGGTGTTGTGCTCAGCAGAAGAAACTTGCAGATGCCGTGGATCGTCACACCCGGACCTGTCCTAAAGCCAATCTTTATCCATTCGGTGTAGGCGTCTTTAGTTATCGTGTAAGTATTTCCGCTGATGGTAAGTTTCGCCGTATTCTGATCTTTGATAGTTACGACGAAAGGGCACTTCAGGACACTGTTGTCTTTGCGAAAGGGATTCTGCGGACCGATAAGCTCAGCCTTTATAGTGTCTTTGTTTCTGGCAACGATGAAGGTTTCGCCGGCCGTGTGCTCACCGCTACCATCGCTGCGGCTTGTGTAGAAAGAAAACGTTCCCTGTGTGCCGCGCAGGTCGGGGACGCACATCCCGGACAATTGCACGCCGTAGAACTTTTCCGGCGGAAATGTGATGGGCACGCGGATTACGCTGCTGAATATACCGTGCTCACCGAGGGTTGTCCAAAAGGGTTTGCCCTTGCGGAGCAGGCGAATGTTGGCTTTGCCTAAGGCAAGTTGATATTTACCCAGACTGATTTTTCGGCGGGGGCTCCTTATATCAACCGAGCTGAGCCTGGGCAGATAGCTTTTCTTATCACGCGTCAGGAAGTCGAATATGTTGTGCTTGCCGGGGTTGGAGCCGGTCTGAAACGAAGACCACGCGACTGGAGAGATGGGGGGGATGGTCGTAGTAAGCTGCTTGAAACAGCCTTGTTGGCGTAGTTTTATCAGGTTCGGCAGTTTCCCCTCGGTCAGGAGTTTTTCTGAAAGCGCATAATCCATACCGTCCAGCCCAAGCACTACGAATTTTTTGATTCTGCTTCGAGCAAAAGCTTTGCGTCCGCGGATTGCTCGAATTACAAATCGTACCGGCCAGGTGAACAGGGCCAATACGGCCGAAAGTGTTGCGGAAAAAATCGCCAGGAGGGAGCTGGCCACAGCAAAGCCTGCTCCAGGGCCGATGTAAGCCTGGGCCTTAGCTGGCATGAGCAGTACAACAAGAGCAGCCAATAGCAAAAATTTAAGCGTCTTATGACGGTTGTCGATAACCATTCTATTGCGTTAACGTTCCTGAGGACCGCAAGTGCGGCCCTTATAGTTAATGGCGAATCCTTAGTATTTGCATCAGTCGTCTTGCTTTGGAATACGACTTAACCTGGTTACACCAAGTGTATTATAGCAACTGTAAGCATTTATTTGTAGTGGATAATACTCAATCTAATAGATGCCTCGCGCTTCGCAAAATCTGGCAGACTTCAGCGAATTGCTTGAAATCCTCTTTCTGGGCGATCACAACCAATACGTTGCACTTCAGTGTGTATATTCTTTGGGTCGAAATGGGAAGGTCTTTTGCCACCGAATATGGCTTATCTTGAAACCTGATACTGTATCTGACGCTGGATATTACAAAGAAGACGAGCCCAATTCGGAAAGCTGGAATCACAGCCAATCACCAGCCGGTATTTGATCTACTGCTTGACGCAGAACAGGATCAACATTCATATAAACCTTGTCGGTCAAATCCAGTGAAGAATATTCCAGCAGTCTCTGTATGACAGCAGTGGAAACACCATTCTGAGCAAGCACCGAGCCAAAGGTCTTTCGTTTATACTGAGCCCCGCATGTCTTCGCAAATCATGCAACATCTTCTTTACCAATGAAGTGTTTTCTGCTATTTTCGATTACTCTGTCAGTTTGTTCAGAAACATCTTGTACATATCTTGTTGCCATCGTCAAATCAACATGGCCAAGAAGCCTTTGAACTGCAAATGGATCTCCAGATCTTGCCGCCATTGTGGCGGCCGTTCTACGAAGTGTATAAAAGCCCGTCCCCTTCGGTGCTTGGATTCCAACTTTCTTCATCAGTCTAGAAAATTTCGTAGAGATTCGATTATCAATTATGTATTTGGGCTCTCCATTGTCATTTGTCGTGGCCGTCGTCCGAATCCAAGGATGATCCTTGGAAGTAGTGAATACTAATGCTCCTGATCTTGGTATTTCTTTCAACACCTGTACTGTCTCAGGCCACAGTGGGAGATTTCTGCCAATTTTCGTTTTGCTCCTGGCAAGCTCTACTCTGCTGTTCTTGAAATCAAGGTCTTCCCATTTTAGCCTGCTGCAATCAGTACATCCAAATCCACAGTTCAAACCCAGCCATATCATAGCCTTCATTTTTACGTCTGCAGTTGATAGCAATTTACGAATCTGCTTTTTATTGAACGTATACTTTTCCTTATGAACAACTCTATCTTTTGAAATGGCATCAATATTTGGGATACTCTCGAGAACATCATTTTTTCTTGCCCAGTGGAACATGGCCTTCATTAGGCCTATGTGAAGATTCTGCCGATCAATCGAGGGATATGAGCTCTGAAGTTTGCGTTTGTAGTTCTGCAAATCCAAAGTTGAGATATTCTCTATCCTACAGTTTTGTCCAAGGAAAGCCATGAATCTACTCAGGCTATACGTTAGATCGTTATAGTGCTTTGCAGTAATATCGCCTACGAGAACTCTTGAATTCTGATAATGCAAAAAGAGATCGCATAGTTGTTTCAAGGTCATTTTGCCGTTGGAGATTTTCTGGACCAGACTTTGTGCTCCGTACAGATATGTTGCCTGAGCCAAATATTTTTCGAGTGCATTTTTCTTGTCTTTCCCAAAGTAACGGATTTTGCCTCTTATCTTTTTGCAGTATTGGCCAGTGGGATGAAGCGTTAATGGGAACTTGTCTGAACGGGTTTTTCTCTTTGAAATTTTCATCTTCCTGTCTCCTAAAAAATAGTGGTTTTTTTGATAGATAATCGCGATTTAGTTGTACTAATAGTTGTAGTTTTCCAAAATCGCACTTACCTCACATATCTATAACTATCTATTAAACATTATCTTATGATTATTATAAGGAATAAAATCATGTTGTACATTGAATACGTTGTCAAAAAAACGGTGTTTTTAGGCTGAAAATAGGGATAGGAAGAAGACTAAAAACTCGCCTTTTACGGCCTTATTCGGGACGATAAGAGAGGGATTTGTTGGAGGACATGGGCTGTCGGTATCTAATAAAAAAGCCCGCCTACATATAAGGCAGACGGGCTTTTGGGGAATACAAGACCTAAGCGTAGAGGCTTAGACGGGCACTGATTCCTCGGCTTCCTTGCTCTCATTAAGCGCGATATACTCAAACGCTTTCTGCGCGACCAGGATCAACTTCGGGATGTCATCCCTGAAGTAGTAGTTGGTCTCCTGATAGTCGCCGTCATCTTTGCGGAATTGCTTTTGAATCCGCACAGAGTGACGAACGACGGTCTGGCCGTCCTTGTCCACGTTGTTCCGCCAGATACTGGCTTGAATGTTGCCCGAGCGGAAGTCCTTGATCGGCTTGGATTTTTCTTGTTGTGACATGATAGTACTCCTTAACTGAATTAGGTTTACATTGGTCCGACTGGGGACACATGCCCCAGCTGGCAGACACTCATAATGAACCCTCCTGCAACTTCTCGCCCAGTTGGTCAAACCAGGTCAGGTCTTCTTGATTGGGAAAGCCCGTGTACGAAAAGCTGTCACCATCGGCTTTAACCTCAATGACAGGCTCTTCACTCTGCTCACTTTCGACGATGTCTTCAGTCAAGAAGTGAACGGTCTGGTTGCTGCTTGCCCGCCACAATTTGCTTTCGCACTTAAGTTCCTGGACGAAGGGCCCGGCAATGATAAGGTCGATGGTCTTCAAGAACCTTTGTACCGATGGCTCTGTTGATTGCTTCAACTCCTCGAATGGGAATCCTGTGAAGACCATCACGGATTTACCGGTTGCCTTTACGGTCTCAGCCAGGACGGCACAAGCTTGTGCCTGTTCGAACGGCTCACCGCCGGAGAAGGTGAGGCCAATAGTATCCCTGATGTTTGCCAACCTGTGTCCGAGTTCCTCGGGATCGAGCAGCTTGACGGGCTTGTGTGCGTGCGTGTGAGGATTGATACAGCCCGGGCATTTTCGCGAGCAGCCCTGCACCCACACCACTGAGCGAAGTCCTGGACCGTTGACTTGTGACCTATGGCGGACATCGGCGACGTTAAGTAGGATTTCAGACATTGTTTGTGTCCTCCTGCAAATCAAAATGCACTTCGTTGTTTTCGAGAGTCACGCTTATGGTTCTGCCGCGGCGAAGCTGGTGCGTTCTTTCGAACAAGAATCTTGCCAGCGGGTTGATCAACTGACGTTCAACGATATTGAGCAATCCTCTACCTCCATGTTCGATTTTTGAGTTCTCCAGAAAGCCGTTTGCCGTGTCTTCGGAGAGTTGCACATTGACTCCGAACCGTTCCTTGAGGTAAGTTTTCAACGGTGAGAGTTTCCGTTCCAGAATTGAGCGTCGGAAGCTGTTATCAGTAATCTTGTTGAAGACAACAATGTTATCACCGAGTCTGTTCAGCAATTCAGGGCGTTTCAGCTGAGTAACGAAGTGGTTTTCCACGGCTTGCAGGAAATGCTGCCTGTTCTCTTCGGGATCATCTGTCTGCGGCATATCGGAAGAGCCGATATTGCTGGTGAAGATGATCACGCTTTCCGAAAAATGCGATGTTTCACCTCTTCCATCAGTGAGGCGGCCGTCTTCGAGTACCTGCAGGAATTTGTCCAGGATCCTGCCATGAGCTTTCTCGATCTCGTCAAACAGAAATACACTGAAAGGTCTTTCTCGCGCTGCGTTTGTAAGTTGGCCGCCTTCCTCGAAGCCCACGTAACCGGGAGGGGCTCCGACGAGCCGCTGGTCGCTGTGCTCATGGTTGTACTCGCTCATATCGAAGCGGATGCATGCTGACTCATCTCCAAAAAGGAATTCCGCACATGCTTTGGCAAGTTCGGTCTTGCCCACGCCGGTAGGACCAACGAAGAACATCGTCCCCTTGGGCTTGGTCCGCTTACCGGAATGCTGCAGGCCTGCCAATCCCATGTTGGCCCGAATGATTGTGGTACCGACATGGTCAACCGCGGCATCCTGCCCGACCACACGCTTCTTGAGAATCTCATCAACGTTCTTGAGTTTCTCTTCGCTCAACTCTTCCCACGGAGATCTCTGGTCCCCGAATCTATAGAGGTTGAGCAACTTCTCAGGCGGTAACGGCGCCTCGGTGTTAAGAGATAAGCTCAGTATCTGTCTGAGATCGTTAATCTTGAGCTGATCGGTCAGGTCGGCAAGTGTATCGGCGAGTTCCGCCTGGCCGGCACCCGCGGTCTGAGCTACCGGCAATGAATCGGCTGCTTTAGGCTGCTGGCATCTGAGGTCATCCGTATGTCTGAGGAAGAAGCTCTTGCGTTGAGGTCTGGCCGGCGTTGGCACTGAGATAACTTTTACCCTTGGATCACCTTGGTAGAGGATGGGTGGAATTTTGCCGAGGTTCGTAGCCAGCAACACTATCAGACCGCCGTTGTGCCGCAGATTGTCTGAATTCATGGATACGATGTTCGGACCGGTGACAGCCTTTGCCATCTGGAGCATCCAGTTTCTCTCCGTTTGGTCCGGATGATCCGGCTGTGTTATGAGCAATTGGCTGTAGTCAATGATGAAAGCCGGTCGCTCCTGTGTACTATCAATGAGGGGCCTGATAGCGGCCATCAGGTCAGCCGGGTCCGGGTAAAGCCGGTTGTTGGAATTCGCAGTTTGAGTGTTGTTCTGCTCTCCCAGGTCATATGCTTGAGCAGCGGTGTTATTGTCGGTGGATTTGCCGACCATGGCTTTGCGGAATCTGGCGAGCATCTGCTGATCCGGGAAACGCAGCCCATCGACTTGGTCCCAAACACCTGTCATCGAGTAGCCCAGAGCCTTGTTCCTCGTGAAGATTCTGGTCAGCAGCTCCGGCAGTGTGACGTATTGCCTTTGCTCGGGATCATAGAAGGTGTCTTGAACATTGCCGTAGAGTACCAAGGCTCGACTGATGGGGGCCTGCCGTAATAGTGCTTGGACCCATTCAGGGTATTCTTGATTTTTGTTCTGGTTCTGTGCCATTTTCTGATTCTCCTTTAGCATCCGGTCCTGCTTCGGCCGCTCGAGGGCATGTTGCGGGCGCCTTTTGCTATCTTGTCGGGGTTTTTCCAGGTAATTTGAGATCCGCTGAGTTTGACGGCGAACTGTTCCTGAAGGGTGTGATTGATCTTCTCAAGGTCTTTGCCGCATGCCCTTCCTTCGTAACCGTCGAAGTCAAAATTCATGCGGCCGTCGAGATTGACCTCGAACTTTGCCTTTTTTCCGGAAGGCATGCGGCCGGATAGGGTGACTACTCCTGCAGTGTTGTCCTTTGCCTGGAGCCGGGGCGGCTCCACTGCAAATCCCATGCTCGTCAGGGTGGTCAAAAGGCCTTTGACTACCTCTTTACGCACGGATTCGTCAAAGGACTCCTGGCCGGCCTTTTCGATCAGACTGCCGGCTTGCTTGCAGAGCGAGGTCATCTCTTCATATTGACCCTGGCGGTAGAGTGAAGCAGCCTGGGTGATCTGTTTCTCGGCTTTGACCAGGGTCTCCTGGCCACCTTTGTTCGCCGACTGCTTCTCGGCCTGCAGGGTCTGCTGAACAGCTTCGAGTGTAGCCTTGGCCTGCGCCTGCTGTTTGGACCATTTCTTGACGGTAGTTTCGGCCTTGGCTATGACACTGTTGAGGTGTTTCTGTGTCTTCTTCAGGTCTCTGTTTGCCTGCTCCGGGGCAGATTCAATCCTCTGTGAAACCTGCGTCAATGCCGTTCTTATTTGCAGTAAATCTTTTGCCACCAACTGTTGGATGGCAGGCTCGTTGACAGCTCTGATCGTGCTCTCGCACGAGGACAGCAGGCCCCGGGCCCGCTGCCTCAATTGCTGGAGTCTCAACTGCTCTTTACGCTGTCTTTCCAATCTTGCTTTTGCGTAACCATTTGAACTCATGATACATTCCTTTCAAAAAGGGGTTAATAAGTGTTTAATCGCCGTCACTCCAAGCATGCAGCTCTTGGTGCAATTCTATTACCCGGGCCGCTTTCAGAGATGACGCCACGATGACTTCTGTCTTTCTTTTGCTGGGTGTGGTCAGTTCCACTCGATCGATGGTGAGACCTTTGAACTCATCCACTAGAATTACTATCTCGTTGTGCACTCCAGGCGATTCTGGGGTCTGGATCACCTCGATGGACTCGGGCAGACTGTCGAGGGCTTCATCGGTCTGGGGGTTTTGGCCGAATAGGGTGCAATGAATCCCACGATTTGCGGCTTGAAGCAATTCGTTTCTGACTTCCGGCAGGCTCAACCAGTATACGTGCACCATGATTTGTTGTTGGGCAGACCTTAAGGTTGCGCGGGCACCCTCGGCTACGTGTGAAGGACTGATAAGCCGGTCTACATACTGTCGCCACCGATCATTCTGTTTTGTTGAGGTCAGTAGGTGGACATGTTCTTGGGCAATCGATGACAACAAGAGTTTTTCAACGAGCTCGTGCCGAAGATCAAGCTGATCGAGCCATTGCTGCTGACTTTCCGTCCCGCCCTGGAGTAAGCAGTTGATGGTTCCGTTGATATCTAGGCTGAGCCTTACTTCGTACGTATGCCATGCGATGGATCCCTGTTCGTGTTGCACGTTGACGCCGGTCAGTTTCGACTGCGCCGTCAGAAATGGTTCATCCTGAACCTTGGCAAATTGCCTTGCCACATCCAGCCCTATGTTGGTTCTTCTCTCTGGCAACTGGTCGACAGGAATTATCGGGTTTCTTGGCTCTTTACGATGGCCCCTCGGCGGCCGTGTAATATGTTCTCCGGTCATAACATCGAAACAGAGTTCCATGCCGTGCCGCTCGGGAAGACAGTTCAGATGCCGCCGTGTGAGAAATGCCTGGCCGGCCGAAGTCGGGCGGCAATTGGAGAACTCGAGATTGCCTTCGGGATCTCCCTTTTCAATAGCGCCTGATTCAAGAAGGCTCTTGAGCGTCTCTGTAAGGAAGACCGGATCTTTGATGCCCAGTTCTTCGGCGGCCTCGGCTAAGCTTGGCGGCTCATCTTCAAATTCCTGCAGGATTCTTACAACGGCCCATTCGAGTGGATTCGGTTCTCGTGATGTTACCGTCTCGGCTTCAACGATTACCGTTTCAAACGGCCAATCCAGGTTGAGCGAGCACCATGGTGGTGTGCCTGCGTTCTTGTGGGCATCAGGTCTACCATTTGAGTAAGTCTCTGGCATAGCGTCTTCCTCCAAATTGAGTGACTAAATCGAATATGTTTCTGTAAACGGGGATCTGTCTGATTATGCCATCCTCCAGGCTCGGTAGCTCAACCGCAACATTACGGAAGGTCCGTTCAGAGCCCACGATGATCAGCAGGTTCTGGGCCCTGGACAGGGCAACATTGATGCGCCGGTATTCCTTCACGAACTTGCTGACGTGGCGATTTTGCGGGGCCCGAACAAGGCTGACGAAGACTATCGGCATCTCTTTGCCCTGAAACTTGTCGACAGTATTAGTGTGTATGTAGCACGCATCCAGAGAGCGGGAATCCTTGGCGATAAGCTGTTCAATTCTGCTTCTGATCTGGCCGAGTTGGGCTCCGTAGAAGGTGATGATGCCGATCGGCATCCGAGCATCGATGCGGACCGTATCGCCGATCCTGACAACATAGTCGGCAGAGGATATATGACCGTTTATCTTGACCTGGCCGCGGTTGAACAAATCCGAGATAGTTTCGGGTTTCGAACGAGGTAAGATTCTTTTGATCCATGTTTCTAGGGTGATGCCTTTTTCCGGGGCACTTGCTTTAGCTTCCTTGACGGGTCCGTATCCTCTTTTGCAGAGTGCTTCGTTGAGTCGCAGCAACGCTGCTATGATCAGCTCTACCTCCAGGAGGTTGACCTTTGAACTGCCTGATTGTTTTTCAAAGAATGGTTTGCCGTTGGCTCCTTTAGTTGAGTCTATCCAGAGAACATGATGCTGGGGCTCAAGGAACCGACCGCCGCGTCTACATCCGATGGATAAATGGTGCTGACGCAACCTGCCAAGGTACTCGATCCCGCCGGCGGCAATGAGTCGGCCGTCATAGAACAGATTTATAATAGCCATGATCTGCGGGTGCATCCTGTACTGCGCCAGGAGCGATTGACGGATGGACTCTGGAGCGGCCTCAAAGAGGTTCTGAAAGAAGCTCGATGTGATCAGCTTTCGGAATCGCTCGAAATCCTCGGGATTTATCTGGCCATCGGCGACCGCCTCAGCAAAACTGCTTACCATCTCTCTGAACATCGGCGGCAGTTGCCGGTGGTCCCCCACCAGAATTACCTTTCGACCCAGCATCATGGCCATGAGCAGTTCGGTGGGTGTGGCTTTGCTGACTTCATCGATAATTACGGTATCAAAGGGCTTAAAATCATCGCTCTCATAAAAGGATCTCTGGCCGGACTCAAGGCAGGTGAGCCCCACCACATTCGCATTGGCAACGTAGAGTCTGTTCAGGTCCTTGTCTTCGGCGGTCTCGGGTTTTTCCAAACGAAAGTTCCAGTCTTGCTGGATAGATCTCCATTTGTCTGCCCTTTGCCGAGTATTGGCATTCACTCGCACCCAGGTGTCGTAGTTGTTGCGCCGGTCCCGTAAGGCGGCGGTGCTTGTCTCAGGAACTGTTTCTGAAGGTTGACTTAGGTCGGGACATGCATCAGGCCAAAGCTGCAACCATCGCCGTTTGAACTCTTCTAACTGTGCTTGAAGGCCTTGAAGTTCATGCTCGACCTCGGTTATCTGGTAATCCAACTCGTTGATACTGGCCCTTAGTTCTTCTATCTGCCGTCTAAGCTCGTCAATTTTGGCGCCTGCCTCTGCCGCCTCTGTCCTTGCCTGTTCGCTGATTCGAGCAAGACTGTCCTTTAGAGCTTTCTGACAGGGGCCGGCCAGGCACTCGCAAAGCTCTGAGAGATGCCTGAGCACAGGGAGGTGTTCATCGTTTGGCTGCAGAGACGCAGTCAGATAATCAAGGTCTCTTGGCAGCTTGTTCTGAAAGATTATCTGCAGATTGTCATGAATGAGTCGACAAACTCGTCCCCAACTGTCGTCTTGAAGCTCTCTGATCCTGCGATTAATACCGGCAACCTCGAGCAGGTCGTTATCATCAGCAGAGTTGATGAGCATAGCCCTTCGCTCAAGTAACTCGGCAATCTGCATTGCTTCCGGAGATTTGTAGAGTTCAGAGCTGTGCGAGCACAGCGATATCGCTTCCGTAACAGGCTCGGCGAGAGACTCTGCTGCCCGTATCGCCTTCGTAACGAGCCCGAGGATTGAAAACAGGTTGCCTGAATCAATCTGTTCGGATTCTGTCAGCCAGGAAAAAGCCCAGCGATTGGCTGACAGGGTCTTGGTTATCTTCTGAACGGCGGCGCCCACCAACCCTGTCGTCCTTGTGCCTGTGAGCAGCTCGGTTGACTGGACCTGTAGTCCGTGCTCATCCGCCATTCCCGACAGCTCTGTCAGTACGGCTTGACGGCGCCGGATTTGATCGAGTCTGCTGGTTAGCTTCTGTTGCTGCGCCACCAGGCTGTTTCGCTGGTCTGTCAGCTCAGTTCTTCGCCCGCTTTGGCTCTCTATTGTAGCCGATGTTTCTCGTGAACGGTCAAGGATACCTTCAAGCTTCGTGAAAGCTTCCTCTGCCGTTCCTATTATCTGCTCGGCACGTGCTGTATCGTGGACTCTTCGCCGGCATGTGTGTACAATGCTTTGAAACCACGGTCCGAGCGCGTTCTCTGCAAGAAAAATCTGTCCCTCGTCGTCCACCCGATTAATCTTGCCAATCCTCAAAGGGCGAATAGCCGGATCTCTGCTCAACTGTATAAGCACATGGTCAACGGCGCCGTTGGCTTGACTGACAACCAGAACCCGTCGGCCCCTTCGCACCTCCTCATGACAGAGCACTGCAATAACGGTTGTTTTTCCTGTCCCTGGCGGCCCTTGGATAAGAACAAAGTCAGGAGCCGCGGCAGCTTTGTTGACAGCTAATCTCTGCTCTTCGTTGAGATTTATGGCAAGTGGGCTGTCAGCAAGAACATCAGCTGAATCGAGCGGAACGGCGGCATTGCCAATATCAAATATGAAATCGGGAAGGTACCAGTTATGGCCCTGGCCTTTGCACAGGCGATTAAGACCGCGATGTTCGCTGTTGATAGGTTTCATATTGCCACCAACGGCAGAGAGCAGGAAGCCTTCCTGGGGAATGGCCTCAGCTTCGCCAAAAAGCTCATCTCCATTATGGTCAGATCTGATTGTGACAATGGCCATCCTCGGGGTATCTTCAGCTTCCTCCGCACTATCGCGCTCTCTTGTAAGGTGACTGGCCTTTTCAGAGTGTTGGACTTTTATGACCTGTCCGACTCTGGTGAAGCTGGGACGGGCATCGGGTATTGGAATCCATTCGCCGGGCGAGAGCGAACTGGTCAGAGGGGTGGCAAGTATCACCATACCATTGCGGCCTGCAATACGGCCGAGTTTCCCGTTGGCTCGAACGAGAAACCGGATCTTCCCCTCATCTCCCGCTTCGTATCCTTCATATCTGAACGCAAGTTGACCGATGAATATTAACCGCCTCCGCCAGTCGAGGTATTCGCGCCAGCTTTGAAGCTGCTGATTGACCTGCTGTCGCTGGCTTGGCAGCTGTGCCAACACCGCAAAATCAGACTGCGTCATCGAGGTAGTTGGTGGATTGATGTGAATAGTGCCGGATACATATCTCTCAAATCGCCTTGGCGGGATATGATCGGTGGTTGTGAATCCGTCGATGACAATTGTCCCCTGTCTGCGATAACCGCTAAAAGTCGGGACTAATCCGTTGACTGCAAACGTGGCCGCCATTGGGCCCTCGGCCGGTGGGCGAAGGTTCCATCTGTCGAACTTGTCGAATGAAGCCTTGGATACAATCATCGAACCCGGCGCGCCGTTCGGCCAAATTCGTTCCAGATAAGCGGCGGTAATGTCTTCATCGCCGTTCAAGTTGAGTTGTGAACGGTTCTTCTCGATGAACTTCACCAACAAGTTCCGGTAGCTTACAGCTTTGAGCTTAAAGTCCAGGCAGATGTTTTGAACCAACAAAGGCTGTTGGGATAGCTCCGCTGCGTTCTCGTTTTCAGTTGCGCACATTGTTGACTCCTCAAAGCAAAGTTACATGCGGGATATGCTCAGTCCTTCCTCTTCATTAGAACCTTGGCAATCAGGATGACTGCGACGAGCACGATTCCAAGGCAGGCCAGACGAACATATCGCTCCTCTTGCAGGACGCCGAGATGCCGCATGATGCCTTCGAACTGGAATGCCGGCTCAATACCCTTGAGCAGCCATAGAAATGCAAGAACCACCAAAGGAATCCCAACGAAAATGCCCCATCGAAACCGGTACTGCGGCTCGGGCGGTTGGGGCGGTTGCTGGTTGAGCTGTTGATTAGGTGGAATGTTTCTTTGTATTGCGCACATATTTCATTTCCTTTCTTGAGCTAAATGTTCACATACTCTCATCCTAACAGGCGCAGAACTGCCGCGGGTGACACGGTAATTGGCTATATGAAATTTATGGCTAACGTTCTAATGATCAGCCGGTGACAGCCGGCTGTTGGACGATAGAGTGTCGAGTGCTGCTGTGTATGTCAGCAGCGCGACCTGCCTTGAGTAATGAAGAGATTTACCCTTTGTTAATCGTCACGGCGCTGGTTGCGACGCAGTCTTTGTAGCCCGAGCAAGAACAAGACTAATATCGCCAGGGCCCCCAGCTCATAGCCCCACTCGATAGGATTGCCCGAGCAAAATGGCAGAACTTTGGCTATGTGGAAGACCATGCCGGATTTGACGAACGCCAGAATGCTGGCGACTACCAATATAATCAGCGTAATCTTAATTACCTTCATTTCTTAACTCCTTGAGTACGTAACTCTCTATGACATCAAATCGTATCCGTGCTCCATATGGCATCATCATGGGGTTGGACCGTATCGCTTTCTTGATTTCGTTGAGCTTAGTCTGTGTACCTGTGATGACGGTCATGCTCTGGACGACCTTGGACTCCTTAAAACATGCCTCTATATGCCGTACGAGGTTATCGAATGCCGTCACGCATATCTCAAATACGTCCCATGCGTTCTCTGACTGCACTGCAACATCAACTGGATGATTTGTACCCGGAACCACCCACTCCAAATAGGCGTCACGCCCTTCTTTTTGAAAATGCAGCTTTATCCAATGTGCGAAGTGACGGTGCGCAATACCTCCTCGCCCCTTGTTCTCATCAGGTGCCGCCAATCCAAGAGCTGTGAAACCTTCGGCGGTTATATCCATAATCAGCATATTGGAGCGGCCTATGCGGGGCTCCTCGAATTGGGCCCATTCCTCTTGCTCGATATATTCTCTTATGCGTTTCTGCATTTTGTAGTGGATATCACCGAGGCATTCAAAGAGGCGGCATACAGGGACGTATGGATTGGATGCCCGAAGTTGAAGTAGCTTCATTGCAAGCTGCTTTAGCTGGCTAACATTATTGTCGGCCTTACCTTTTCGGGCCTCTTTACGGTCAGTGTAAGCAGCTTTTTTTTCATCAACAAACTGTTTGACGGCAGGAATTTCCCAGAGTCTTTTCGAAGGAATGTACGGGTGAGTATCGTACTTGGTAACGTGAACACGCGAAGGGGGCATATAGTCGATCTGCACCTTCATCGCATGCGGCCATGGTCCGATTTGTTTTGCCAGACACTGGCCTTTTCCAAGATGACCAAGCGTCAACTCACCATATGGCGGAAGCTGTAATGTTGCGGCCGTTTCAGCCGCCGCCCTTGAATCACTGGTTCTAAACATAAGATGCATAGTCGCGTTTTCGCGAACGAGCTGGGATACGGAACGCAGGCTTGAGACGACGTAACATGCACCTATGCCAAATTCTCTGCCTAACTTGAAAATTTCAGAAGGACAACTCATGCCGCTACTGGACAATTTCTCAGTCTGCGCATCCACATCACTATCAAATTCGTCTGCTATAAACAGGACTTCTGTCGAATTGACGCGATGCGACCGTTCAATCCTTCCCTTAAGAACCGTTGAGAACACTATATCCGTGAAAAGCTGTCTTGACCATGGAGGTTCCATATTGGGCATGGCTATAATAAGGCTTTGGCCGGCTGCGGTGAAATCCTCAATCCTGAATCCCTGAAATGCATTAAAGGTTTTGAATGAGGACTGTGTAATTCCTTCGAGCTGCTGTTTGAGCGAACGGCAATATTCAGCTTTTGTACTGAATGTAGTCTCAGGAAGGCTTTTTAAAAAGTCAAGCAGAAGCTGAAAGTCTGGCCAGATTAACCGGCGGGTAGGTTTTGGATTCAACAATCCTAACAAAGCTCTTAAGGCATTTGCTATTGTCACCTCGGAATATTGCAGCCGGGCTCGGTCACAAAACAGATGAGCTAATATGTTGATCCATACCGCCGCAGGCATACCTTCAGGATTTTCAAGTGACAATCTTAGAGAATTATAAACATGGAAGTGTTTCCATCCGAATTTTGTCGCGAGATCGGCATAATCTCCACCCTTTCGGTCAAATACGATTACAACAATTTTTTTCTTCGGATTGCGGAGATTGTATTCGAATACACCCTGCAACAGCACTCGAACGACTGTGGTTTTCCCAAAGCCTATAAGTCCTGCACAAAGTATAAATAATGGACCATCAAACCGGACACCAAACTCCAGGTCAGGAGCATTTACTATAGACCCGAGCCGAACGTGTGGTCTGCCTTCAGCATACAGCCGTTCAGCTTCAGGCAGTCTGTGCAAAAGGTCCGGAAAGTCAGAAAAGAACTCGATATCTATCTCGATGATGTGAAGATATATCTTTGCCATCTTTTCTGAGAGCATTCCATGCTCGGCCATCATTAATATTTGACGCCAATCAGTGTTCGTCTTGGTCTGGGTGGGTGATTTGTTATCCAGTCCAAAGTGTCGGATTTTCCTAACCAATTCTGATATAAATCTGCTCATAATCACTCCTCTCCGCGTTCAAAAAACAACGGTCTAAATATCGATTTCAGTCTGTACTTTTTGGCACATCCGGGACACAGCCATTTATTCCCAAGAAACCTCCTGTGCGCGGGACAACATAAAATTCCGCATACGCACAATTTTGCCCTGGCCATCGCCACGAGACCGTGTGTTCTGCGTCTGAACAGCGAAGGATTCCTGCAAATCTCACATACCCCGACATAAACAGGAGGCCGTGCCGAGAGCAGAAGAGGTGACCACGTGGAGCCATCTACAAGTGTGATATTCCTATAATGCGTATAGCTGCTGATTGAGCCATCACTTTCCGTTACCAAATATTCCTCCTGCCTAACTTCCAGGATTACGTTGTCATGTACATCAGTGATTGTAGTTATAGTATTTTGATTGGGAAAAGCTTGCTTTGCCATTTTTATGTCCTCCTTATATACCAATGGCCTTCATTGCAAGTTTGACTGCGACCCAGATGCCACGGACTGCAACATAGGTGGCGGCCAAAGATGCCAATGCTATTGTGGCCCACAGCAGGATCCATACGATTGCTCTAACGAACTGTGAAAACGTCTGAGCGATGTTCTGCGGTTTCAGGTTGAGGTTGAACGGGCTCATTTTCTTCTCCTTTTGAAATGGGTTCAAAATGTATTGGCTGCCAATCGCTGCCGGCAGCTTCTTCAAATCGGACGACAATCTCACTGCCGATTGTGTTGCGAGGTGATATCCTGGCACGAGGCTTTACTTCTACACGACATGAGCGGAAATAATCCGCTGTGAGGCCGTTTGGTCGTATTGGTAAACTCAAATGCGCGGTGATTCGACGCCCGAGCTGGTCGGGTCCCAGGAACTCCAGAGTCAACTCCATAGTTTTGGTTTCGGTGTTCTTTCTGATTTCGACGACGCGGACGTTGTACGGATGTTCCCTTCGAATCTGAGGGAAGGATTTTACTATTTCTGCCCATTTTGGCATGATAGATTGCTCCTTTCTGCTTTTGGCTGTCAGGCGGTTCATGAGATGACTGCCTACTCGTCTGTTGGATTCTTGTTTTCGTTTTTCTTGCTTGTCGGCTCGAAGTCTTTGAGAGAATCAACGATGTCAAAGAATTGGGGCTTGAGTTTTTCCGCGTGTTCCAGGTATTCTCGGGATGCTGCTTCAGAACGGCTCTTGGCCTGGAACAAACAGTTGATTCGTAGCAGTGCATAGAATAAAGCAATGTTGTGTATGTAGTGAACTGCCGAACCAGGGATCTCTTTCCCCTTTTCTTTAAGGTCCTCTGTAAGAACACTTTCCAGTTTTTTAGTTACATCGATGCTTTGGTTGTGAATAAAGAACTCGGCGATTCTGTTTTGTTCTAACTGGTTCATCTTTTGGTCTCCTTCTAATAAGGGTATTGACTTTTGCTTTCACTACTGTGATAAAGCCATCGCTCGGGAGGCGGGTCTTACTCTTTCAATCCAAGCCCATGTCTTTTCAGCATTCCATGCGATTGCAAATCCCCCATCTCTGCGGCTGGAAAAGAAGTTGGGAGCTTTGTAGCTTTCCTTATGAGCCTCACGAATCGCTTTAAGACGGGCTGAAAGCGCATTCTTGTTTCGTAGGGTGGCGTACCCAGTCAGTTCAGCGATCTCTGTTGGTGTCAGAAATTCTCCCGGATTGAATTGTACTGCCTGGATGATTCTGATGCATGTGTCCCCGATGCCTGGCCAGTCTGCGGCTTCATGCTCAATCCATTCGTCGTTAGCAGTCCTAAATGCCCAAATACCAAAGACTGTTGAAAAGAAATAGCCAAAGGATTGAGGGTTGATTTCCATGACTTGCTCACGTGTCATGGGCCTGGTAGTGACGTCCTGTCCATCATAGATAGTGACTTCATATCGCTGTTTGGTTGCTTTGTTTTGGTTCATAATTCTGTCTCCTTAAAAATAATTGATGAGTGATTCAGTTAGCTTGTGAGATCTGTGAGGATGTCGTCATCAAGAACTGCAAGTGTATCCTCGACAACCTCGGACACGACCTTTTTCGCTGCGTCTGAATTTGGTAACACTGCATGCGACCTTATCTGCAGAGCACGGTTTTCTTCGTCGATGACAATA
>Ga0210003_1001309_pt1 | contig 22086 bp, 13 predicted proteins | sample LantaG_FD_182804 | JGI IMG/M metagenome (GOLD analysis project Ga0210003, IMG submission 182804) | Deep subsurface microbial communities from Baltic Sea to uncover new lineages of life (NeLLi) - Landsort_02402 metaG (SPAdes) (version 2) | ecosystem: Environmental > Aquatic > Marine > Oceanic >... | reverse complement strand
TCTCTCTCTCTCTCTCTCTCTCTCTCTCTCTCTCTCTCTCTCTCTCTCTCTCTCTCTCTCTCTCTCTCTCTCTCTCTCTCTCTCTCTCTCTTCTTCTTCTTCTTTTACCGCCGCCCCCCGCGTGACCCGCCTTACGCTCCCCCTTCCCCCTTCATTCTAATCCCATACGCACGCAAATAAGCAGAACTCTGTTTACAAACCTTTAAAAAAGAGAATCGGACACCAGGAGACCCCCTTCGGAAGCGTTAAGAAAAGAAGAAGAAAAGAACGAAGCTGCCGCATGCTGTCGGAAAAGACGACCCCCCCTCTCTTCTCTCTTATACTCTTTCTCTTCTCTTCCACCCCGCTGTCCCTTTTTTCTCCCTCTCTCTTTCTCTCCCTCTCTCTTACTTTAAGCAACCCCGAGCCCTGCCCTGGTCTTCCCGACGAACAGATCTCTTCCTTTGATCGCAGCGACCGCGACCCCGGGGAAGCGGACCCATTTCCCCAAATGGCCCGTGCCGCTCCCTTTTCCGAGAGTCACCAGCATCATCTCGAGGCCGTTGTTGGCGCTCCACTTGGACAGGTTAGGGGCAGTTGACTTTTCTTTCGCTGCTTTCATGACGGCCTTGATGTTGGAGGCCACGGTCGACGCCTGCGCCCTGGCCAGGTAACCCAGCTTCACTCCGGGCGCCGACGACGCGTCGCCCAGGGCAAACCAGCCCTGGTCCTCCTTGCCGACCACCCTGAGGTGCTCGTCGACCCTGATGAAGCCCGCGGCGTCCAGCAGGGACGGGTTGTCGGAGGAGGACGAGATGAAGGCGGTGTTGGGGGCGCCGTTGAAGCACCTGGAGAGAGGGGGAGAGGGAGAGAGAGAGAGGGTGGAGTGTTTTTTAAAAAGAGTTTTGATTTTTTTTTTTTGAGTGAGCTTTTTTTGGATTTCTTTCTTCTTTCTATCCTTCTTCTTCTTCTTCTTCTTCTCGTCTCTCTCCTCTCTCACTCTCTCTCTCTCTCTCTCTCTTTCTCTCTCTTACCAGTAGACGACGTCGGCCTCGATCCTCTCTCCTCCGGGAGAAGTCTTGAGCGTCGTCGCCTTCGTCGCCCTCGTCGTCGCCGCTCCTGCCTTCTTGCTCTTTTTCTCATCAACCTCTTGTGCTCCTGCTTCCCCTCCAACCACCTTCTCCACCTTCTGGCCCTTGACCACGGTCACCCCCTTGGAATTCAACCACGCCTCGGCGGGCGCGCCGACCCACGCGGGCTTCGGGTGGAGCAGGTGCTCCGCGGAGGTCACCAGCGTGATCTTCTTATCTTTCGATTTCTTCTCGTCGGCGATCTCGGCGGCGAGCTCGACGCCGACGGGCCCTCCCCCGACGACCACGACCGACCTCGCCCTCTCCAGCAGCTCCGCGGCCTCGCGAACCTGCCGCCTGCGCGCCTCCAGGGTGGCAGAATTAGACGTAGAATCGCTCTTGAAGAGCGGGTCGGAGTAGGAGACCCCGGGCGCGAGCACGAGAAAGTCAAAGGGGTGCGAGGCTCCGTCGGCGGTCGTGAGCGTCTTCTCCGTTTTGGAGATGGAGTTCACGGTGGAGGTGACGATTCTGCCGAGGCGAGGGATGTCCTGTAAGGAGGGATTGAGGAAGAAAAAGAGGGAAAGAAAAGAGGGGTGAGAAAGAGAATGAGAGAGAAGAAGAAGCAAAAAAAAGAGAAACTCGGGTTTCACGGCTCTCTCTCTCCAACTCTCTCTTCTCTCTCCTCCTCACCTTGAACGGCACGCAGTTCCCCTCGACGATGCTCGGGTCCACGGGCACGCGCACGTTGGCGTACTGGATCTCTAGGTAGTCCTTCCTGGGGTGTTTTTGGGTTTTGGTGGTTTTTCGGAGGAGGTGAGAGGGTCCACAAGAAAAAAACGAAGAAGAAGAAGAAGCGAGGAAAAAAAAAGAGAGATCGCCGTGGCGGTTTGCTTCCCACTGGAAGCCGACATTTATCGCTTCCGTTTGAGCCTTTCTCTGCTTTCTTTTGTTCTTTTCCTTTTATCAGGAACAGGAGACTATCATGTTCTACGAGCTCACTCCAAGAGAAACAGCACGAGAAAGAGAGCAGAAGTAGAAAGAAAAGGACAAACTCACGGGTCGATGAGCGTCACGTCGGCGATGCCGGCGAGCGCCTGCGCGACGCCTGCGCCGGCCTGCCCGCCGCCGACCACGACGACGCGCGGAGGCGACGACATGGAGGAGCCTGAGGGAGGAGCAGCAGCAGCCACTGCTGCCGGGGAGATGGAGGGCGCCAGCTTGGAAAAGAGGAAGAGAGAGAGACTGCTGGTCGGGGTTGAAAGAGGAAGAGAGAGAGAAAGCAAGAAGAAGGAAGCAAGAGTGAATTTGTTTTCGCTTCGCTTGTTCTTTTTCACTCTTTCCTAGAAAAAAAGAAAAACTCAACGAAGAGGCTTTTCCTTTTCTTCTTCTCCTCCCTCGTCCCACCTTCCCCCTTCCCGGAAAGCAAATAACCAAAACAAAAAAGGCCACCGACGCAACCATGCGCGTCATCCCGGGCGACACCGACACGCTCCCCACGACGCGCCGCGCGTCTTTCGCCGCGACCACGGCCATCTCGAGGCGGAGCTCGAATGCCGCCGCGGCGGATGCTTCGTCCAAGGGAGGCGACTTTGAGGAGGGGCTCCCGCTCGACATCGTCGAGGAGCCCGACTCGCTGACCGAGCACGGCATGCCCGTGGTGTTTGAGGTGCGTTTTTGTGGTGGACGAGAGAGAGAGGTGGAGCGGAGGCGGACAAGGCGAGAGAGAGAAGGAAGGAGAAGAGGAGAGAGAAGAGAGAGAGAGAGCAATCGGGAACAAGGCCCGCCGGGCTAGATCCCGCAATTGAAGTAAAACGCCGCGGAAGTTGACAGCGAGCTCTGCGCTCTTTTCTGTTCTTTTGTCCTTGCGAGACGATAGAAGAGAGTCGCTGCTTGCGTGCTCTGGACTCGAATTGGAGACTATTCCACTCCAACGCGAGCTCTGCGCGCGCGAGAGAGTATTTGGAAGAAAAAACGAAACTGCTTGCAATCTCGTCGCGGCGTCGCTCTCTCTCTTCTTTCCTCGTCTTCTTTCTCTTTCTCTCTCTCTCGCGTCTCGCTTTTGCTCTCGCTCTCTGCTCTCCAATTGGAAGACAGCAAAGAGGTTACGTAGACTAGAAAGAGAGAGAGAGAAGAATTGCGAAAACGCAGAGGTGGTGAAAGAAAACAGCACGCTGTTTTTTCAAGCAACAACAAAAAACGAACCTCTCTCTCGCTCCACTCGACCTCTCGACCTCGACCTCTTTTCTTTTTTTTCTCAAAAAAAAAACCTCTCTCTCTCTCTTCTCTCTCTCTCTCTCTCTCCACCACCACCACCACCACCCACGAAAAACCCACCACCAGAACCTCACCTACGTCGTCCGCAACGAGGCCAAGCGCTCCCAAAAGCTGACCCTGCTCCACGGCGTCACAGGAGCCCTCCTCCCGGGCCAGCTCTCGGCGCTCATGGGCCCCTCTGGCTCGTCCAAGACGACGCTGCTCGACGTGCTGGCCGGCCGCAAGACCGTCGGCGACATCTCCGGGACGCTGCGCTTCGCCGGCCACCCGGCCTCGCGGACCTTCCTGCGCCGCTACACGGGCTACGTCGAGCAGTTCGACACGCTGCTCGCCAACCTGACCGTGGCCGAGATGCTGATGTACACCGCGGAGCTCAAGAACCCGCTGGCGACGCCGGCGGCCACGAAGGTCGCGCGCGTCAACGCCGTGATCGAGCAGCTGGCGCTGGCCCCCTGCCGCGACGTGCGCATCGGCTCGTCCCTGGCCCGCGGCGTTAGCGGAGGGCAGGCCAAGCGCGTCAACATCGGGATCGCGCTGGTGACCTCCCCGCGCGTGCTCTTCCTCGACGAGCCCACCTCGGGCCTCGACTCGTTCACGGCAAACGAGGTCATGACGGTCGTGAAAGGTTTGGTGAAGACGGGCATCACGATCTGCGCGACGATCCACTCGCCGACGCCTTACTGCTTCAACCTGTTCGACAGGCTGATGATCCTGCTGAGGGGGAAAGTGGTGTACGCGGGCGAGAACGGGCACGCCGCCGTCGAGTACTTTGAGAGGGCCTTCCCCGAGGTCCCCAAGTTCTCGGCCAACGCCAGGAGCGATACTTCCAAAGCTTCCTCCAACACCACCACCGTCTTCCACAACCGCGCAGAGTGGATCGTCGACGTCACCACCAAGGCCGACCGCGACGGGCTGGGCGGCGACTTCGCCGACGCCTACGCGTCTTCGGAGCTCGCCAAGACCAACGCGGCCGCCGTCGCGCGCATGCTGTCGGAGAGGGTGCCCGTCTCGGCCACCGTCGCTGCGGAGCTCGCCACCAAGTCTGGCACCACCACGCCCGCCTGGTGGGGCGTCCGCACCCTGCTGAAATACAGGATGGCGCGCGACTACCGCGACGCCTCCTTCCTGGGACCCCGCATCGCAGACAAGGCGATCCTGTCGCTGATCATCATGAGCCTCTACTGGCGCGTCGGCGCCGACCACTCGCAGTCCAACGTCAACAACCTGACCGCGGTCCTGTTCCTGTGGGCCATCATGCCCGGGTACACAGCCAGCGCCTACGTTCCCGCTCTCGTGCTGGAGAGGTCGCTGTTTGTTCGCGAGAGGGCCGACGGGCTCTACAGGCCCGTGACTTACCTGCTTTCGAAGATGATCGAGGAGTTGGTCATCGCCTTCTTCAACACGCTGGTCTTCGGCGCCGTCGTCTTCTTCCCCTGCAAGCTGGCCGGCTCCTTCCCGCACTTCTGGGCCGTCTACTTCACGACCACCGCCACGGGCATCGCGCTGGGATACGCGATCGCGAGCGCGGCTCCCAACATGGACGTCGCCAACGCCGCGCTTCCCGCCTACGTCACCACGCTGCTCTTCTTCGTGGGCTTACTGCTGAGGCCGCAGGACCAGCCCAAGTACTGGAGGTGGTACAGCTACGTCGACTTCCTGAAATACGCCTGGCAGGCGCAGATGGTCAACCAGTTCGAGGGCGAGCAGACCCTGAGAGCGCTCGACGGGGGGTCGATCCTGGACTTCTACTCGATCGGCGACGCCAACAAGTGGGAGCAAGTGGCCTACGAGTCCTTCTTCTTCTGGGCGTTTGCCCTCCTGGCGTGGGCGAGCCTGGCGTTCAAGAGGCACCAGAAGAGGTAGAGGTAGAGAGGGAGAGGGTAATCGGGTTGTGGTGGTGGAGGAGGAGCAAGAGGGAGCGCTGAAGAGAAAGAGAGAGAAAGAGGAAGAGAGAGGAAAAGAGAGAGAGTCGTTTTTTCTTTCTTTCTTTCTTTCTTCGCGTATTTTGAGTTTTTTTTCCTTCCAGTTTTTCCCTTTTCCCCTTAGTTTTTCCAAATTCGGAGAGAGAGAGAATGGTCTTGCGAGAGAGATCATCACGGGCTGGAGGGAGAGAAAGAGAAAGAGAGAGGGAGCCTTTTCCCGTTGAAACAACGGAACGGAGGAGAGGAAGGAAGAGGAAAGAACGAGCGCGGCACTTTTCCAAACGCGGCGCGCTCTTCTTTCGTTTTTTCTTTCTTTTCGCGGGCGGCGCGTGGGGCTCGAATTTACCAATTTCAAAAACAAAACAAAACAAAACACATTCTACTGCCGCTGCTGCTGCCGTTGCTGCTGCTGCTGCTTGCCCCCCTTCCCTCCCTTTTCCCCGCTTTCTTTTTCTTGTTATTCAAAAACTTGCAAAAAAAACAGAAACCATTTTTAAAAATTCGACTTTTACTTTTTTGCTCTCTCTCGCGCCCTTCAAGTCTCTCTCTCTTTTCTCGATAGCGCCAGAGAGGAGCTCTCACGGCCGAGGAGGCGTAAACGGAGAGAGGTGAGAGAGAGAAAGAGAGAGAGAGCAGAGAGAGGCAGTACGAGAGAGAGAGAGAGAGTGGCGGTTTTCTCTCCGTTCGCCTTCGGCAAAAATCCGCCTTCGCTTCAAACCCCTCGACGCTCACACTCTACTTTTTTGCTTCTTCTTCTTCCTTTGAGGAATCCTTTCTTTTTTTGGGCGTAGAGAAGCGTTCTACCTCCGCCCCCTGTTCTTCTATTGCGTCTGTCTTTCTCGCGCCGTATCGCAGAGAAGAGCCCAAGCGCCACTAGCTTTCCCCGTTCCCCTCCCCCACGATGGCGACCGGTACGTGCAATTGGAATTGGAAGAAAAACGGCGACGGTTTTTTCGCCGCCGCCGCTCCTCTTCTTCAAGGCGCGCCCCCACCTCCTCCTTAGAGAGAAAGAAGCCCGTTCGCGACTCGTGATTGCGAGTGCTTCCTCGCCTTTTCGATGTCCACTGTTCCCCCAGAACGTGCCTTGTCAATTAGTTCTTTCGCCTGAGGGTAGAAAGAAACGCGTTTGTCCTCGGGAAGAGTGCTGGCCACGGCCATGTCGATTGATGATGATTGTCGATTTTCAACAGGAACGGCAAGCGTCGAATCGACGAAGAGCTTCTTCCGACCCCTCATTCTCTTTCCACGGAGCGGAATTCGCACCTTCGTCGACGCCACTTGATTGCTCTTTTGCGCACGACCTCATCGAGCTCCGTGTCTCTCTAGCTCTCTAATCGCCGAAGAGAACGGGAGCAAAAGATGCGCAGAGGCGTTTTGCGATGAACGCGAGCGGAATGGCTTTTTTTTTTTTTTTTTTTTTTTTTTTTTTTTTTTTTTTTTTTTTTTTTTTTTTTTTTTTTTTTTTTTTTTTTCCGTTCCGTTTTTTTTTTTTTTTGCTGCCTCTTGCCCCTCCCTCTCTCTCTCAACCTCAACCTCTCCTCCTCTTTCTCTCTCTTTCTTCTCTCATTAATTCTCACCCCCTCTCTCCTTCTCCTCTCTCCACCTACTCCCCCCACAACACAGACCTCTCGGCCAGGGACGCGGCGCTCCGCCACTACGGGCGGCAGCTCGCCTCTGCCCTCGCCCTGGGCGCCGGGGTCTTTGCCGCCGGCAGCTCCAGCCCGCCGCTGCGAGCCAAGCTGCTTCCCGGCTTTGTCAACGGTCCCCTCGACGCCGCCGCGGGGCGCACCGTCAGGCTCGAGCTGCGCCTGCTGCCTGCTCTTTTCACCGCGGCCCTGCTGGTCGCGCTGGCCGTCTTCATCAAAATCAAGTCGAAGACCAAGACCTATCTTTTGGATTTCGCGTGCTACAAGCCCCCCGAGGAGTGCAAGGTCCCGCTCGACGTCTTCATGCAGCAGTCGCGCGACGCGGGCGTCTTCGACGCCGACGCGCTCGACTTCCAGACCAGGGTCTCGGAGCGCAACGGCGTCAGCGACCACGCCTACTTCCCTCCGGCCTTACACGACTCGGCAGACTCCCGCAAGGCGAGGCTGGGCGACGGCGTCAGCGCGACCTCGAGGACGATGCGCGAGGCGCGCGAGGAGGCGCAGATGGTTCTCTTTGGCACCGTCTCCGAGCTGCTCGCGCGCCTGGGGCTGCACCCCGAGGACATCGACGTCCTCGTCGTCAACTGCTCGCTCTTCAACCCGACCCCTTCGCTGTCGGCGATGATCATCAACCACTTCAAGATGCGGTCTGATGTGACCAGCTTCAACCTCGCCGGCATGGGCTGCTCTGCGGGGGTCCTGGCGGTGCAACTCGCGCAGAAGCTGCTGCAGACGCACAGGGGGAAGACGGGCAAGAGGGGAGGGTACGCGTTGGTGGTGTCTACCGAGAACGTGACGCAGAACTGGTAAGCAAGAGGAGAAGAGGAGAGGAGGAGAGAAGAGAAGAGATGAGGAGAGGAGAGAAGAGAGACTTTCCCCCTTTCTTTCTTCGCGCACGCAAAACTCGGGGTTTTTTTCTTTTCTTTTTTGTTGAAAATCTCTCACCCTTTTCTCTCTCTTCTTCTTCTTCTTCTTCTTCTTCTTCTTCTTCTTCCTCTTCTTCTTCTTCTTCTTCTTTCACTTTCCATCCACAGGTACCTGGGCAAGGACCGCTCGATGCTGATCCCCAACACGCTCTTCCGGATGGGCGGCGCGGCGGTGATGCTGACCTCGAAGGAGACGGAGAGGCCCCGCGCAAAATACGAGCTGCAGCATCTGGTCCGCGTCCACTTGGGCGCCGACGACGTGGCCTACGAGTGCGTGTTCCAGCGCGAGGACGACCGCGGGGTGGTCGGCGTCGAGCTCAACCGGGACCTGGTGAAAGTGGCCGGTAAAGCCCTGGAGCGCAATTTAACGAAAATGGGCCCCCTGGTGCTGCCGCTGACCGAGCAGCTGAAGTTTGCGGGAAGCCTCGTCGCGCGGACGCTCTTGCCTCGCTCCATGCGCCCCAAGCCCTATGTGCCGGACTTCAAGAAGGCCTTTGACCACTTCTGCCTGCACGCCGGAGGACGCGGCGTCATCGAGGGCCTCGGCAAGCAGCTGGGCCTGCCCTTCGAAAAGTCGGCGCCGAGCTACAACTCGCTGTTCTGGTACGGCAACACCAGCTCGGCCTCGCTGTGGTACGCTCTTGGCTACGTCGAGGCGGCGCAGGGCGTCTCAAAAGGGGACGTCGTCTGGCAGGTCGGGTTCGGCTCGGGCTTCAAGTGCAACTCCGCGGTCTGGAGGGCGCTCCGCGACGTCAGGGACACCAGGCACGCCGCGTGGCGCCACATCGAGGACGAGTCCAACCTGCAGGCGGTGCCGGCCTACCTGGCCAACGGAGGCTTCTCCCAGGGCCCCAAGGCCCCCGTCTGCAGTGGTCCTTTCGTGTTTGAGCAGCAAGACGAGCTGGAGGCGGCGGCTGCTGCCCAGACGGCGATGGAGGTGATCAAGGGAGGAGGAGGCGGGGGCAAGGCCGCGATGAGGGCGCCGTCGGCGCGCGCCGCGGCCCGGGTCGTCGCGTCGGCGTCGCCCCGCGCCGTGGCTCGCAGGGCCCGCTGAAGAAGAAAGAAATGACCTCTCCTGACTGACTGACGATGAAGAAGACGGAAGTGATGATGATGACGATGACAATGACGATGACGACGCTTTTTTAAAAAGAAAGGACGACGGGCGGGGGGGTCACCCCGGTTTGTCGTCCTTGAGGTCGTCTTCGTCTTCTTCTTTTTCTTCTTCTTCTTCTTCTTCTTTCTTCTTCTTCGTCGAAAAAAAACTCGTATTTTTTTTAAAAAATAAAAATAAAAAACCTCACCAAACAAAAGAAAAACTCAAGCGAACGAAATCAACAAACAAACGAAGACAGAAATCAATTTTACAAACTTACTTTTTTACGAGCAGCGAACCCGCGATTTTTAAAACAACTGGGGGAAAAAAAAGAGGGAGCGAGAGAGAGAGGGAGAGAGAGAGAAAAACAAGGGAGCAAAGACTCCCCCCCCCTTTGGCGAGAGAGAGTTGAGAGAGAGAGTTGAGAGAGAGATTGCCTTTTATTTAACTCCACACCCAATTGTTTCAACCCGCATCCCTTTTTCCGTGTTAATTTTTTTCCTGTTCCTCCGGCGCAGTGCGAGCGGCCGGGGGGGATCCGTTTAAAAGAAAAAAAGAAAATGAAAAAAAAGTTTTCGTCTCTCGTCTCTCTTTCCGATTTCAAAAACGCGCCAAACTCGTTTTCGATGTTTCGTTTTGTTTTTTGAATGACACTCATCAGGAAAAAAGGACAAGGGTGGAGTTCCCCACGCGGGGAAGGGGAGCTGCTGATGCTGCTGCTGCTGCTGATACTGCTGCTGCGCGTTTGGTTGTTGGAAAAAAACAAGAGCAAGGTGAAAAAAAAAGAGCAAAAAAACTCTCATCTCTCTCTCAAAATCATTCATTCATCCCTTTCCCTCCTCCTCCACTTCCTCCCTCCTCACTCCGCCTGCCCCAGCGTCCGGGCCAGCGTCGCGCCCATGCTCCCCGAAGCCCTCTCCACCTCCCTCCTCAGCGCCTCCACCCTCGCCTCGGCGTCGGCGGCGCGCTGGCGGACCCTCGCGGCCAGCTCCGCCGCAGCGCGCCTGACCGCGCCGGCCCTCTCGCCGGCCTCGGCCTCGACCTCGCGCTTCAGCCTCGCCGCCGACGCGTGCTCGCGGCGGTACTCGTCCCACAGCGACATGAGCGCCCGCTCGTGCTGCTGCGAGAGCCCGGCGATGCGGCGCCTGACGTCGTCGAGCGAGGAGCGGGAGGCGCGGAGCCTCTGCGCCGCCGCGGCGCCGGCGCGCTCGGCGGCGGCACGCTCGCGGCGCTCGAGGGCGTCGACCTCCTGCCTCGAGGCCTCGGCGGCGCGGGTCAGGACCGACGCCTGCCTCTTCTCGAGCTTGGAGCGCTGCGCCGAGGTGACGATCGTCAGCACGCGGCGCATCGCGGCCTCGAGCTCGGTGCCCACTGCCCCGGCTCCTCCGAGCGCCCCCCTTCCGCTGCCGCCGCCGTCTTCCTCCATCGTCATTTCTCCTTCGTCGTCGTCGTCTTCCTCGTCGTCGTGCAGGGCCCCTCCGACGGCGGCGACGACCTGCTGCAGGGCCGAGGCCAGCGCGTCGGCGTCCGAAGGCTCGCGGGCGAGGGAGCGGCGGTGGAAAGGAGGAGGAGGAGGAGGAGCGAGGGTGGTTGCGGCTGCAGCGGCAGGGGCACGAGCACGAGCACGAGCACGAGCACGAGCACGAGCACGAGCACGAGCAGGAGCAGGAGCGGCGGCGGCAGCATCGTCGTCGTCGTCGAGGGCGAGGTCGAGGTCGAGGTCGAGTTCTTCCTCGTGCTCTCCGAACGCGTCGGCGAGGGCACGGCGCTGTGGCAGAGGCTGCTGCTGCTGCTGCCTGCGAGAAGAAGGAGCACCGGCACCGGCACCAGCTCCTCCTCCCCCTCCGCCGACGCCGCTCTTGCGGCCGCCGAGGCCCGGCAGCTCCCGCGGCAGCGCGCTCAGCCCACCTCTCCCGATCTCCTCCATCTCCGTCTCCGCCTCCATCTCCACGTCGTCGTCGTCCCCGTGGTCGAACATCGGAGGCGGCGGCGGCTCAGACGAAGAAGAGGGCGAGGAAGAAGGGACAGGAGCGGCGGCAGCTTTCGCCTTTGCCGCCGTCGCTTTCGACTTTGAGGCAGCTTTCGCCGCGGTCTTCGTCGCATCGGCGGCAGCAACCCTCTGGCGTGCAGCAGCAACGACGGTCTTGGCGGCGGCGCCTCCCGTGGTCGAGCGGTGGCGCTGCGTGGCCCCGGCAGCGGCGGCGGCGGCGGGCGCCGGGGTGGGGCCCTCTTCCTCCTCGGTCGTCGTCATGTCTTCCTCCGCTTCTTCCTCCGACTCAGACTCGGACTCCTCCTTCTTTCCTCCACGGCCGCGGCGGCGAGCAGCCGAAGCACCATCACCACCAGCAGCAATCCCCTCCTGCGCCTCCTTGCCGTGGAGGCGAGGGGACTTGCGCTTGGGGACAGCGGCAGAGGCAGCAGCGGGCGTCGAGGCCCTTTTCTTCGCGGTGGCGGAAGCCGCGCGCGTGCGCTTTTGCCCAACAGCAGCAGCTGTCGTCGCCGTCTTTGCCGCTGCAGCAGAAGTAGAGCGCCCGCGCCCGCGTCCACGGCCCCTTCCTTTCCCTCCGCGGCGTCCCTCCTCGGCCTCCGACTCCGACTCAGAAGACTCTTCCTCCTCGTCCGAGGACTCACCTTTCTCCGGGAAGTCAAAGCCTCCGCCGACGGCGGCGGGGGTGGCCTTTTGCTGCTGCTTCTGCTGCTGCTGTTTCTGCTGCTGCTGCTGCTGCTGACCTCCCGCGCCGCCGGCGGCGGTCAAGACGCAGAGCCCGGCCAGGCGGCTCGCGCGAGGGCGGCCGCTTCCGCCGGCGGTGAAGCCACGCAGCGCCGTCGCTCCGCCGGCAAGCTGCTCCGACCCGCGCTCCGCTCCTCCTCCTCCGCCACCGGCGGCTGTGGCGGCGGTAACGTTCCTCACAACGACCTGCGCGCACTGCAGGGAGGGCCCGTCGCCGGCAAAGGGGTCGTCCGAAGCGTTGGCGTCGTTGTTGGCGGCCGCGAGGCTGGCAGCGACGGCAGTGCTCGCCGCTGCCGCTCGCGCGCGAGCCGCCCTCGCTGCCGCCGCCGCTTCCTCCTCCTCTTCTTCCTCGTCCTCGTCGTCGTCGTCGAGCTCCCGGTCGATCGCGGCGTCAGCGCGCCCCGAGGCGATGGCGCGGCGCCTGTACTGCTGCGTCAGCTGCTCGGTGAGCCAAGGGGCCTCGTCGCCAGCGGCGTTAGCGTTAGCAGCGTTAGCAGCAGCGTTGCCGTCGCCGTCGCTGTCGCCGTCGCCGTCGCCGTCGCCGCCGCGCCGAGCGACGTCGAGCTCGACCACCCTTTCCTCTCCCTCGTCCTCGAGCTCGAGCTCGAGCTCGCCGACGCCGTCGCCTGCTTCCAGGTCCTCCAGGTCGAGGGGCGGCGAGCCAGGGTCGGGGAGCGTCGAAAGGGCCTGCGTGCGATGCTGCTGGAGCTGAGGCTCTTCTTCCTCTTCCTCTTCCTCTTCGAGGGCAGGGGCAGCTTTCTTCGCGCCGCGCGTCGCCTTCGCAGCTGCAGCAGCAGCACCTCCCGCCTCGCCGGCGTCGGTGCGCTCGAGCTCCAGGGGCTGCTTCATCGCGGCGGCGCCCTGCGGGATCGAGGCACTGTCGTTATTGGTTGTCGTTTGTTGGTGAATGGGCGAGAAAAAAAGGGCATGAGCTGGAAGTCGAGAAAAGAAGAAGAAGAAGAGAATCTCGAAGAAAACCCCCCCCGAAAAACCCGAAAAAAAAGAAACGTACATCGAAATCTTCCCCCCGACCACCGCCGCCGCCTTCTTCTTTTTCGTTGTTCCAGCTCCCGCAGCGGCGGCGGCGGCATGCCTCGCCACCCAGCCCTGCGCCTCGCCCTTCTCGCGCAGCAGCTCGTCGGCCGCGCGCGCGTCGAGCGTCACCTGCATCGCCAGCCTTTCGAGCGGCCTCGCGCCGCCGTTCCCACCGCCGCCGCCTTGGGCCATCGTCAGCAGCTCGTAGGGCATGGCCCCGGGAGCAGGCGGCGCGAGAGGGGCGAGCAGCTGCAGGCCTCCGCCGACCGTGCGCGAGGCCTTGATCTGCTGGGAGGACGAGGAGGAGGAAGCTGAAGCGGCAGAGGAAGAGGAGGAAGAAGTCAAGAGGTCGTCCCACGCAAACTCGACGATCTCGAGCTCGCCGTCGCCCAGGTCGACGAGCGCGGAGGCCGAGCGGAGGCCAAAGTCGACCCAGGGCGAAGAAGAAGGAGCCAAAGAAAGAGATTGGTCGCCTCCGTTGGTGTCGGCGTCGGCGTCGCCACCGTTTGCCTCTCCTCCTTCATCACCTCCTCCTCCTCCTCCGGCGACCCCGCTCGCCACGAGCTCTCCCGTCTCCGCGTCGACTACGCGCACGTCGCGAGCCCTCAGGCTCACCACTCCCGTCCTGCCCGACGCCGGGTCGCGGTTGTAGGCCACCAGCAGCGGCCTGACGCGCGAGTCGAAGTCGAACTTGGGCGTCGCGGCGTGCATGCGCGCCAGCGCGCGCACGCGCGCCTCAAGCGCCGCGGCCGCCGGCGAGGAGTCCGAGGCCGAAGGGGACCACGGCACGATCCCTTCGAGGTCGTCGTTGCTGTCGCGGTCGCAGCGGTCTTTGTCGGCGGCGCGGGCCAGCCTCGCGTGCACCTCGAAGACGGCGAACGCGACGTCGCTCTGGACCGCGAAGCTGCCGCACCCGGGCAGCACGCGGGAGAAGAGCTCGCGCCAGCGAGGGGCGGTGCAGAGCTCCGGGAGGGTCCCGACAGAGCAGTAGCGGGAGACGGTGGAGAGGGCGGAAAGGGCGGAGGAGCGGACGAGGGGGAAGCCGAGGCTGTTTTTTTTGTTTTTTTGTTTTTTGAGAAGAGAAAAGAGTTGAAGAAGAGGAAGAAGGTGAGTGATTTTTCAATCAAAATTTCGAAACTCTCTCTCTCTCTCTCTCTCTCTCTCTCTCTCTCTCTCTCTCTCTCTCTCTCTCTCTCTCTCTCTCTCTCTCTCTCTCTCTCTCTTCCACCACTCACTCTTCCGTCACGGAGAGCCACAGGTCCTCTCCCGCGGACCCGTAGATCGTGTCCGCCGCGGCCCCCGAGGCGTCGGCGCCGCCCTTGGACCCCCAGCGCGCGGCCTCGTTGCAGGCGCTCGCCGCGGCGACCAGCGCCGAGACCGCCAGCCTCAGCGTCGTTGCCGCTGCTGCCGCTCCTTTCTTGCCCTTTGAAGAAGCGCCGACGCCACCACTACCAGCGTTGTTCTTGATCCCTTTCAGGGCTCCCTCGGCGTGCCCGCGAGCGAAAGCCAGCGCGCCGGCGAGCGCGCGCGCCAGGCCCGTCCCTTCTACGGCGTCCCCCGAGGCCCTCGACGTCAGGGCCTGCCTCGCCATCCGCTCGTCCTCGTGCATCCCCTCGGTGAGCTCCCTGGCGGCCTGGCGGACCGCGGAGAGCTTGTGGTCCGGGTCGTCGAAGGAGAGGGCGGCGGCGTTGGCGTTGGCGTTGGCGTTGGCGGCAGTTCCGCGCTTGCGCTGCTGCTGCTGCTGGCCGCCGCCGCCGCCGCCCGCGGGGGCGTGCCCCTCGGCGATCGCGGCCCTGATGTCAGACGCGACCTTCTTGGCCAGCGTCCCTGCGGCGGTGCCGCCCGTGCGGGTGGACGTCGCCATCGTTGGCGTGGAGAGAAGGCTGTTTTGTTTTTGAGAAGGGGAGGGAATGAAGAGAGTGAGTTTGATGAGATTGAGAGTTTTTTTCTTCTTCGTTCGCTGCTCCTCGTCGCTCGTCGCTCGCTCGCTTCGTTTGAAAAAAAAGAGGAAGCGAAAACCAAAACCAAAAACCTCTCCCCGCGCCTCGCCCTCGCCCTCTCTCCTTCGGCCCATCATCACGGCGCACACAGCGCATTGAGATGAGTCCTCTGCTATCAAGAACAAGACCGAAAAACGAGAACGAGGGGGGCAGAAAAGGGAAGAAAAGGGAAGAAAAGGAAGCACAGCGTGCGACGCTTTGCTTGCTTCTCTTCCAACTCGCCGCGAGCCTCTCGCGTCCTCTTTTTCGTCATGCTTTGCCTGCTCCCCGCCTCGGAACAGAAGCATGACGTCTCTGGGAATGCAAAAAAAGAGAAAGAGAGCAGAACGAGGCGAGGGGGGATTCGAAAACGCGGCGGCGGCGGCTGAAAAAGAAGGAGAAGAAGAAGAAAAAAGGACTTGCTTTCTCTCTTGTTCTCTTTCTCTCTCTTCTCTCTTCTCTTCTCTGTTCACACGCACCTGTGGCGAGCCTCGAGAGGCTGGCGCAGAAGCCTGGTTGTTGTGTGCGTGGGGAGAGGGGGCTGGTTGTGGAAGCGGAAAAGGACAAAAAAGGAAAATAGTTTTTGTTCTCTTTTCGTCGTCGTCAAGCGAGCGAGCGGAAAAAAAACGAAAGAGAAGTGTGAGAAAGAGAAACTTCGACCTCTTGCTTCCTCCTTTTTCTTCTTCCTCCCTTTCTCCACCTCCTCACTCCCGCTCCCCTCCGCCTCTTTCCTTCTTTTTTTAAAGTCAAGTTCTCTCTCTCGCTCTCTTTTTAAGATTCAGTCACATATTTGCGCAGTTTCAAAATTGGTGCATGGATGGGCGGGGGGGGTTAATGCGTTTAGTTGCTGGCTGGCTGGCTGCTTGCGTTTTGTTTTAAAAGTTCAATCAAGTTTTTTTTCCGCTCATTTTTTTTCTCTCTCTCAAATTTCACCTCCTCCCCTCTTCCCCCGCCGCCATCAGCCCCTCGAGCTCCCCGACCTGCTCGTCCACGGCCCTCCTCGCCCGCGCCAGCCACCTGCGCGCCGCGGCCTTTTGCGTGGCGCGGTACTCGACGCACGCGCGGCGGATCGCGGAGTCTGAGGAAGAGGAGGAAGACGAGGAGGAAGAGGTGCTGCTTTCTCTCGCCGCCGCCGACGCCGCCGTCGGCGCCGCCGTCGGACTCGCCGCAGAATTCGCGTCGGCGGCCTTCTGCTCCTCGAGCCACGCCACGTCCGCCTCCAAGGGCCCCGTGCCTCCGGGCCCTTCGAGCGTCAGCACCGTGCCCTCGAGAAGCCTCGCGAGCGTCGTGAGCACGGCCATGCGGAGCCCCGCGTTTTCGACGGAAGAAGAGAAAGTCGAGGTTTCTTTTCCCTCGCCGTTGCCGTCGCCGGTTTTCTTCGTCTTCTTCCTCTCCTTCTCACTGCCTCGACCTCCTCTCGGCGGCGTCACGGCGTCAGGGTGCGCCAGCGCCCCGCGGACGAACTCGGGCTCGAGCACAAAGACCTCGAGCGTGTCCCAGACGCCAGACGGCAGGAACGAGGCCGGGGTCCTCTGCGGGGAAGACGGAGGAGGCGTCGGAGAAGAGGAAAAGGGCCAGAGCAGCCTCTTGACGAGTCTCGACGCCGAGCCCGTCGCCGAGCTCGCCGCTCCGCCGCCGGGCTTCCCTCGCTCCGGGGCCTCGTCGTCGTCGCCGGGCCCCGAGACCGGCAGGAAGACCTGCGGCACCAGGCCCCTGCGCTTCAGCAGCTCCAACCTGTCCTCGAGGTCCGGGTCCCAGCCTCCCAGCGTCTGCGGGTGGAGAGAAGAAGGAGAAGATGACGAAGGAGAAGGAGATGGAGCGAAGGGGTTGCCGTTTTCACTCTTGCCGCCGCCGCGTCCGCCGCCGCCGCTGTCGATTCTCGACGAGCTCGCCGGAGGAGGCGCCGCCGCCGGCAGCGGGCACGGCACCATCAGCACCCCAGGGACCCTCCCGCCAGTGGCAGCGCTCGTGGCGTGCGCGAAACCGTAGAGCAGCAGCAGCTCCTCCTGGGACTTGTCTCCGTAATCGATAAGCAGCTCGTCGCCCGGGCGAGGCGCCGAGCCTGCCGGCGCGACGAGCGCGACGCGGTCGGGGACTGCAACCGCCGTCGCGGAAGAAGAAGCAGCAGCAGGGGCGGCAGCACGAGCTCCTGCTGCCGCCTCTTTTCCGTCTCCTGCTCCCGCTCCCCACAGCGTCCAGCGCACGGCGGCCCCGGGCGCGTGGTTGCAGAAGTCGAGCCCAGGCAGGATGCACTCGACGACCTCGACGGCGACAGAGGGAGGAGGTGGGATCGCTCCCGCTCCCGCTGCTGCCCCTCCTGCTCCTGCTCCTCCCGCGCCTTCAACGGCAGATGCCGTGGCAGGAACCACAACGGGCCACGGCACGGCCATCCCGCGGGACCAGAAGGTCGAATACGCCCACTTGAAGTCCTCGAGCGTCGGAGGGGCAGCGACCCCGGCCGCGGCCGCGACCTCGGCCGCCGCCGGCGACAGCCTTCCCCACGCCGCCGACAGCCTCGCCCGCAGGCTCGCGGCGGCCTTGCCCAGCGTCGTGCCGTCCAGCAGCGCCAGCTGCTCGTCGGTGAAGTGCAGCGGCGTCGAGAAGTCCCGCGGCAGGGCGGCGATCCACTGTGCCCACCTCGACGACCGGCCCCGCGCGCGCTCGACCGCCAGGAAGAGCATCACGAGCGCGCGCTCGTCGGCGAGCTCGCGCCGGGGCGAGGCGAGGAGCCTGGCGTAGTGCGAGCCCGTGGACTCGTCGGCGAGGGCCGCCGCCGGGGTGACGGCGAGCGAGAGCGGGAAGGAGGCGAGCACGACCGTCTCGGTGGAGGAGGGAGGAGAGGCGGAGGAGATGGAGGTGGAGGTGGAGTTGAGGCTGCCGTCGTTCGCGTTCTCCGTGCCGCCTCCGCCTCCGCCTCTGCCGCTGCCGAAAGGGTTCAGCCTCCTCCCCAGCGACGCAGCCACGGCCCCGGCGGTGGCCAGGGGGCCCGTCCCGCCCGCCGCCGCAGCAGCCGCCGCCCCGCGGTCCGCCGTCGCAAACACGCCGACGCCGGCCGAGTTGCCCTCGCACGGCCGGATGTCCACGTCAACGACGTCGGCCCCGGCGGCCTCGAGCCACGCCCTGAGGTCCGCCAGCAGGGCGGCGCGGTCGACGGGGGCCGCTTCGGGGGCGGCGCCGGGTTGCGCGCAGGGGGTTGTTTGCGGCGGAGAAGGAGAAGAAGGAGAAGGAGATGAAACAGAGGAAGAGTTTGAAGAGGCGAAAGCGTTTCTCATCATCATCTCTGCTTCCTCTCCTCCTTCAGCCGATTTGTTCTTCTCCTTCGCCGAGGAGACGACGTAGAAGGCTCCAGCGGCTGCCGCGACGGTGCCTCCGGCGAGCAGGGCAGCGAGGCCCGCGGAGCGGTGCTGGTGGTGACTTTGCTGGCCGTTGGTGTTCCCAGAGGGGCGGGGGAGGAGGAGGTCGTCGAGAAGCCGGCGACGACGACGGCTTGCTGATGATGACGGTGATGACGGTGAAGACGAAAAGCCGCGCAGCGCGGGCGCCTTCCACACCAACGATCCTCCCTCCGCCACCTTGGTGATCGCAAAAACATCTGCGCGGATCACAGGGAAAGTCTCAGACGCTGCCGAGCGGAGCCCTAGAAGGAGAGCGCGGGCGAGCATTCTGAATGGAGTTTTTTTTTTTTTTTTTTTTTTTTTTTTTTTCCGTTTCAAATGCCTCCTTATTTTTTTCTGTTTCCTTTCTTTCTCTCGGGCGCCCTTCTAGCGCTTTCGAGATTGCATCTGTGATCTTGCCGATGCCTGCGTTGCGTCTCAGGGCGTGTTTTTCGATCCGAGAGCAAAGGACGGAGAGAGATAAGGTCGGGTTTGGGTTTTCTGCGCGGGCGGAGAAAGAAAGGTTGAGAGAGTGTCTTTCTTTCGCAGATTGAAAAATGTGAAAAACGAACGTCGCCGTCGTCGCCTTTTGACGGAAAAAAAAGAAAAAAAAAGAAAAAAACCTCGACCTCCCGCCGCCGCTGCTGCTGCGTTGTTCTTGTTCTACACGTGTTTGAAATGAAAGAAAGAAGAAGAGATCCAAAACCAAAAGAACTTAGACCGCGCTCCCCCCTCGCGCGCCGGCGCCCAGCAGCAGCTCGCGCTCTGTTTGCTGCTGCTGCTGCTGCTGTTGCTTCTGCTGCTGCTGGACCCGCCGGCGGTGCTCCTGCTGCTGCTGCTGGTGGTTCTGTCCTTGCGCTGCCTGCTGCTGGCGCCCCTCTCCTTCCTCCTCCTCGTCATCGTCGTCGTCGCCGTGCGGCTTCGAGCCGAGCGGGTGCTGCCTGCGCCGCACCTGGAGCTGGATCTGCTGTTGAGTTGCTCCGCCGCCGCCGCCCCACCTCGGCTTGCTCCTCTGCTGCTGCTGCTGCTTTCGCTGCTGCTGCTGCTGCCTCCGCCTCCGCTCCACGCTCCCTCCTCCTCCTCCCCCCTTCGGGGGAGGCATCATCGCCGAAGCCAGGTTCCTCGCGCACCCCTCGTCGAAAGGGTTGGAGAAGGAAACCTCCTCCCTGTTGTTCCTCCTTCTCTTCTTCGAATCATGCAAATAGGCATACCTCCTCCAGTTGGCCGCCTCGTTGGTCGTCAGCGCCTGAGAGGCCTGCCAGAGCTGCGTGCCCAGTAGGGCGGCCAGGCTGACGAGCACGAAGAGGTCGGCGACGAGGAAGGCGGCGATCCAGAGGGCGGCCTCGACGGCCGCGGCGGTGGTCGCGGTCTCTGTGGGGAAGCCGGAGAGAGAGGAGGTCGGGTCCGAGGAAGCAATCGTCATCATCGGCGTCGTCGTCGTTGTTTTCGCTCCGGCAGCCGCCACCACCCTCTCCGCGCTCTCCGCCGCCGCGGCCCCGACCGCCCTCAGCCTCGCCACCGACGCCACCGCCGCCAGCACCACCGCCAGCGTCTCCAAGAGCAGAAAACACAGGAACAGGTGCCTGTTGCCTCCCCCCACGGTGCAGCCGAGCCAGGGGCAGTGGTGGTCGTAGAGCGCGACGCAGCGGCCGAGGCGCGAGCAGTGCTTGGCGCGCAGCGGGCGCACGGAGCGGCAGGCGACGCAGAGGCGGCCGAGGGAAGAAGAAGAAGAAGAAGAAGAAGAAGAAGAAGAAGCCGGGGAGGAGGAGGTCGTTGTTGGTGTTAAAGCTTTTTCTTCCTCGGCGAAGAGCGCGGCGAGGGAGTCGGCGAGCGAAGAAGAACAGGAGGTTGAAGAAGAAACAGCGTTCGGAGGGAGGAGCAGCGTCGTCGCCGTCGTCGCCGCCGTCGAAGAAGAAGAAGAAGAAACGGCTCCTGCTGCCCTCGGCGAGGAGCTCGACAGCGGGCTAGCCCTCCCGCTCGAGACGCCGCCGCCGCCGTTCGCTCTGGTGCCGCCCTCCAGAGCGTCGAGCTCGCCGGCGTCGGTGGAGCGGAACTTCCGGACAGAGGAGGAGTTATTGATGTTGCCGCCGTTGCCAGCGGCGACGCCACTTCCGCCTCCGTCTCCGCTCCCCCGGATCCCGCCGCCGCCGCCGCTGCTGCCGCTGTCCTCTCCGTCGCGAGGCACGACGCCTGGGTCCGTCCATACGGTCGCTGGAATGGAGTGAGAGGGGTTGTGTGTGTGTAGAGGTTTGGATTTTTCGATGAGCTCTTGTCGGAGGAGAAGGTTGAAAGAAAGAGAAGACGCTTCTACTCCTTCTCTCTCTTTCTCTCTCTTCGCTCTCCCCCTCAACAAAACAAAAGACTCGCCAGCAAACAGAACCAGCCCGACAGAGGCCAGCAGGAACGTCAGATTCGCCGCCAAGCGCGTGGCGTGGGAAGCAGGCGGAGGGAAAGGAAGAAGAGGAGGAGAAAGAGGAGGAAGAGCTCCTGCCGCCGTCGTTGCTGTCGTCGAGTTTGAAGAAGCACCCCCGACGACAGAGGAGGGGCTCTCCCCGGTCCGCATCACCCGCAGCTCGAAGACCGCCAGCAGCACCACGACCAGGGCCACCGTGAAGGGCGCCAGCGCCGCGTCGTGCCTCAGGCGAATGAAAAAACCTCGAAGCCCGCGGGCGTCGGCGCGGGCGACCGCCCCGCTCCTCTCCGCGGCCTCCCTCTGCAACCTGGCCGAGAGCAGCCGGTGGGACCTGCCCGAGGCCAGCTCGGCCGGGGTCGCACCCGTGGCGTCGCGCAGGGCCAGGGACCCCAGGGCGCTGCTGAGCTGGGCAGCGGCGGACGAGCGGGAAGGGGAAGACGAGGAAGAAGAAGAAGAAGGTGGAGGAGCTGCGAAACTCCCTCTCCCTTCGCCCCATTTCGCCCCGCCCCACCAGCTCGAAGGGGCGTGGCCCCTCCACCGTCCCTGCTCGGCGTGCGCGAGCAGCACGGCCACCTCGCTGCAGCCCTTGAGGGCGGCCTAGTAGTGGTTTTAAAAAGGCAGAGTCGAGAAACGGGAAAGGAGAAAGAGTGAGTTTTTTTTGAAGTTTTTTTTTCAATGTAAAATTTCAAAAAAAAAATCAGCCAACTCACCCAGTGCAGCGGCGTCGCGCGCTCGTTGTCCGGCGCCCGCGGCGACGACCCCAGCGCCAGCAGCAGCCTCGCGCAGTCCGCGTGGCCCTTGTACGCGCTCCAGTGCAGCGGGGTCCTGCCGTCCGAGTCCCTGGCGTCGAAGTCGGCGAGAGGAAGAGGGGGAGGCGGCGTCTGCAGTCGAGGCCCTAATGCTGCTGCTGCTGCTGCTGCTGCTGCTGCTGTTCCCGCTGCTTCTGTTCCTGCTGTTCCCGCTGCTGCTGCTGTCGGAGGCAGCCCTCCGACGCCGCCACCGCTGTTGCCGGCTTCGGGGTCGGAAGAAGCCTTTGCCGCCTTCGCCGCCACCTCTTCTTCTTCTTCTTCTCCTTCTCCTTCTCCTCCTTCCTCGTCCCTGCTCCCCGCCTTCTCTCCACCGCCACCGCCGACCCCCAGCACCAGCCTCGCCAGGAACCTCGCCTGCCCGTGCTGCGCCGCCACGTGCACCGGCCGGTACCCTCGCTCGTCGCGGGCCTCGACGTCGGCCCCGGCGCGCAGCAGCACCTCGGCCGCGGCGACGCTGCCGCGCACGGCTGCCCAGTGCAGCGCGGTCTGGCCCGAGGCGTCCGCGGCGTCGACCCTCGCGCCGTGCGCCAGGAGCAGGCGGAGGGAGGTGATGCGGCCGTTGAGGGCGGCCCACTGGAGGGGGAGGTGCCCCTTTTCGTCGGGGGCGGAGGCGGCAGCGGAAGCGGCAGCGGAAGAGGTGGAAGCGGAGGTGGAAGAGGCGGAAGCGTCGGCGGCGAGGAACTTTCGGAGGGCGTCGTCGGCGCCAAAGGCGCAGGCCTGGAGAGGGGAGAGGAGGTTTTTTTGTTTTACGGATTGACGGGTGAGAGAGAGAGAGAGAGAGAGAGAGAGAGAGAGAGAGAGAGAGAGAGAGAGAGAGAGAGAGAGAGAGAGA
>Ga0210003_1001308_pt1 | contig 22100 bp, 18 predicted proteins | sample LantaG_FD_182804 | JGI IMG/M metagenome (GOLD analysis project Ga0210003, IMG submission 182804) | Deep subsurface microbial communities from Baltic Sea to uncover new lineages of life (NeLLi) - Landsort_02402 metaG (SPAdes) (version 2) | ecosystem: Environmental > Aquatic > Marine > Oceanic >... | reverse complement strand
ATCAACTCCTAGAACCTGAATTAAATAATCAGGGTTATCTCTTACGTTCTCAAGCAGTTCAAATCCGTGATTCATCCCTCTGGGCGTAAATTGACATACCTCAAGTCCTCCATTCTCAATTAAGATTGGATTAAGATATTGGCGTGCCAGTGGATTATGAAGAGAGTATTCAGAATAAATAATCGTAACCGGATTCGTTCCCATTAGGTTATTAAAAGAGTTGGAACCAGCAAACTTAATCACGCTGCCGTTAAAAAGTGTCAGCTCCATCCTAGCTTCATTTTTGTATTTTATTAGCTGAGATGGAATATAATTTATAAATGGTTGGCCGGTATGCGTCATGCCTTGCCACACAATTTGCCTAATCTGAGTCGTAAGTGGAGCTAGATAAATATGAGTGCCAACTCTTTGCAGGGCCCTAAGAAGAATTGCCTGTATAGATATTGTATCTTTTCCAGCCCTTCTGTGTATAACAGAAACAACATTCTTTCCATCTTTAACAGCCTTAAGAAAATCTCTTTGATAATGCCTAGGATTTAAATTATACGGTATTTTTAAATACACTAAATTTCAAGTTCCATATAGCGACTAATTACCTCTATGCCTTCTTTAGAACCTATTACCATGGCTCCTGCATAACCAGCCTCTTGCATTTGGTCTAAGAATAAAAGCTGCCTGCCTGTGTGAGCTTCATTACTTGGAACTAATTTAAATTTTTCCGGCTTAACTTCAATCCAAAGCCCATGGTAGCGCGCCGAGCCTAAAGATAAAAATAAATCTGACGCTCCAACAACCTCACCCATCCTTTTAGCTAAAAGGTGTCCTTGAGGTGTATTCTTACCGCCATTACCAATCTTAATTAAATGATTAGCAAATTTTGGGTATTTCAATCTAAACCATTGAACTATAGCTGTCTGAGTCAATGTTTCAGGATAAAGCTTTTTTACTTTAGTTCCCCACGCCATTAAACCAATCTCCTAATCCAGATTGAAATCTCACCTAACATAAATAAAATAGGGACAGTAATCCCAGCTATACGCCACCAATTTTTTAACCACCAATCTTGACGTTTTGCAAAAGAAGCATTAATTTCTATTATTATTTTTTGATTTTTTTCAAGTTCTAACAACCTAAATTCCATTGAATCTATTTTTTTAGATGCTTCGTCAAACATTTCAGTCCTTTTTCTTAGTCTTTTCGTATGTTCTAAATCCACCAAGACCTAGAAGAGCTAAAAGCATGTCATTAAGAATTGCCGCTTCTATCTTTGGCATTGGTAGGTCAAATAACTGCTGTATTAAAGGCGACAAAAGGAAGTTATAACAAAATCCAATGCCACAAGTCCAACCGCAAAACGGCCGCCAACCTGCTTGAAACCAGCTCTTTGAGTTAGCATCAATCTTATTAATTTCAGCTTGCAATAAATGAGGTTGCTGCCTAAGTTTTTCTAAAACAAAAGCAGCTTGTTCTCGTTCATCGTCTGATGTGAATAAAGAGTTTAAACCGCTGGCTACTGAATCAATCAGTTTGCCAGCATCTAAATTTATTAAACTCATACGGAAATAGATTTTTCAGCAATATAAGATGAAATAACCTCTGCTGTCCATATTGAATTTAAATAATCTATTTCTGGTGATGATTGAACTCCTAGACAAAATTTAACTTTTTCTATGTCTGCTGGATAGAAATACTCTGTTTTATTAGACCTATTAATTTCTATTCCATCTTCTTTAAAGACATAATAAATTTTTAAAGTTAATCTCAAGTCAGTCAAATTAACTTCAAATGCGGATGTAAAGCCTTCTTTAGTTATCATTTTAAAAATCCTTTATATTATGGAACGTAATTTGCTCTTGATAATTCTAACCAAGCTCCATCTGTGGCGCTATACACTAGAGTGATAGTATCAAAAACAGAGTCAAGAGACATATCACCAGCAATTCTAAGATTACCCGTGTTATTAGTTACTACTACCGTCCTAGCATTACTTACTGATTTCAGAGTTAAATGCTGACCGGCAATACCAGAAGTTATAGTTATTAAAGGGTCTGAAGCTGCCGCCGCTTCAGTATCAACTCGATGAAACCCACCAGTAACTGTAATGACGCCAGTAGCTATAGTTAATGTGCTTTCGTCTCCTATAGCTACGAAATCTTCTATAAGGCAATCACCACCCACAGTAAGTGTATTTGTTGTGGAGGTGGAATTTATAGCCATTGTATTATTGGTGTTAAATCTAGCGGTTTCCACGGAATTATTGTTTACTGTTATTACTTGAGGTGATGCTAAGCTTAATCCGTCAAATACACCTGTAATTACGCCCACCTCAGTAGAACCCCTTAGGAAGCTTAATATAGTATTTACACCAGAATCAGTTTCTAGCCTCATGGCTGATGATGATGCCGCTGAGTCAATATGCAATTTATAAGAAGGGCTCGCAGTTCCAATGCCTACACTACCGGCGACGGCTACATCACCGTTATTCACTGTTAGGACATCTGTACCAGCTTCTTTTAAAATGACAGACGAGCCCTCTAATATTAAACCCTTATAACTACTCGCACCCCTATCATACGCTAATAAACTACCTACACCGGCAGAATACCTACATTCTAAGCCAGCACCTGTTGTGATTAAAGCATCTGTTGCCGTAGATCTTATAGTGCCGTTTGTATCTAAAAGAGCGTCTGGTGAGGCTGTACCTATACCAACATTACCACCAGCCTCAACAACAAGATGTGGTGTAGATGAGGACATTGCAGCGTAAGATATACCGTATTGAAAGGCATAATTCCCGGCGGATGAAACTGAATGCCCCCAGAATTTATTGTTATCTCTATTAAGTATAAAGTATGGCGCTTGTGCGTCTCTTCTTAATTCTAACGCATTATTTGGCGAAGCTGTTCCAATACCAACGTTACCATTGCTAAATACCGTATCACCACTGCCCACAGCTTGAGGGTTTATAAGTAAATTAGTCCCGTCATATTGAATCGTAGCATCATCGCCAGCGCCAAAATATAACGGGGTACTGTCGGCTTGCAGCTTCCAGGCACTTGAGCCGGTCAAGGTTCCTGGTAATACTGCTGTGCTCGATAAAGAAACTATTGGATTTTGAGCATCAGTATTATCAACATCAACTTGGTTCGCAGTTCCTGTAACGCTTTTAACACTGCCGCCATCTAACCCATCAACATAAGCCTTCATGCTTTCACTGGTAGCTACTGTTGTTGCGCTTGCTGTCGCCATAGTATCGTCATCAATCACGCCATCAATTGCGGTGCTTGAATTTATGGTTAACGTGTTGCTACCAGTACCAATAATCACATTACCTATCAGCGATGCCGTTTTATCATTGGCAATGCTAACCGCTGTTGCTGGAACATTTGAGCCATCTGGGGTCACTTGTAAAGTCAACCTACCTGGTGAGCTGGTAGATGATATAGTTCCTGTTGCGTCAACATCGATATTAATACCACCAAAAATATCGTAATGTGTTCCAGTCCAACCAACGCCGTACATAGTAAGCATCGATTGACCGGCGGTAACAGCAATATGCGAGGAGGTATCGCTATTAGATCGCGCTCCCACAATAACCGGCGCTAAAGTTGTTGAGTGACGATGCATAATAAACTGAGCTTCATTGCCGGAACCAATATTACTGACTTTCAAAACAGAGTTAAAAGTGGTTCCGTTTACATCAATTCCGCTCGCTTCAGTGCCTGGGTCGCCGCAAATAACGTCAGACCCATCAAATAAAATATCCCCCGTTCCTTGCGCCCTAATATTTAAATCAATATTTGTATCAGAACCGGCCGACTTTATAAGACTTCCATTACCTGTCGCCGCATTTGTTATTTCAACATAATTTACGGCTGATGCAGTTGTTTTAAATACAATCTGCTCGTTTCCGTTTTCATCAATGACACCAGTGCTATCACTGAGTTGAATATTATTTGTGACGGCTACATTACCGGTGCCGTTTGGGGTTAAATTAATGTCTCCAGCTAAATTAGTTGAAGTGATTGAATTTCCATCTACTCGAATATTATCAATATCAAGCTTTGCTGCTGTAATTGCTGCATCTTTATCCCAGCCATACTCAACGACTGCCGCTACTTGAATCACATCAACTATAGGAGTGGTTGAAACTGTATTTTTAGTCCTAGTAATTCTAATTAAATACTCTGCGCCTGTGCCAACTGCCCAAGTCAAAACGTCTGCGTTATCCCACGCTAATACACCAGTATTCTTAAAAGCATTTGTACCATCTGTCGGTGAAAACGCGGTCCACGTTCCAACGCCTGTTGAAAATTCAAACGTTGGCCCTACACCACCACCTGATGAACCAGTTGATAATTGAAAAGATATCTCTTCGAATTTAGCAGCACTACTAATTGTTACCGTGTCATTATCAGCAACAAAAATTGATATAGCTCCAGCTCCACCACTAGCTACGGCGGCTGTAACATCTACAGCGATATTTAATACAGTTGCAGCGTTAGCAAATGTACCGGCTAATTGTTCTAATGGATTAACTAACGCACCAGCTCTCATAGCTGTAACAGTTGAAGCGCCAGGAGTTACAAGCACTTCAACTCCGTAGACTTCACCGCCAGTTGAAATCGTATCATCGATATTGATTAGCACTGCCGATTCTTCTGCACCTGCAACTTGAGCGCCGGTCGTGTAGGTAATATCTAATGCGCTCACGCCACCAAAGCCAGCCGCATTGCAGTCTATTTCAAAAGCATTTACGTCTGATTGTGTCGCTGTAAAATTGGTTAGAACATCTCCTACTAAATCTAATTGATGTAAAGGAGTTGCCAAACCTACACCAATTTTATCGGATACCACCAAAGTAACAGCATCTAATTGATTGACACCTGTAATTGAATCCGCGTCGTCAATAATTACACTAGAATCTTGAATCTGCCCGGTAGTCCCGTTGAATCTTGCGACGGCATTATCTGTTACAGGAAGTAGAGCATTGTTAGTGAAACTAACCCATGCATTAGTGCTGTGGTCGTAGTACTCAGCAGTAACTAAGTCAGTATTGTATCTAAGGTTTATAGCTGGTGAAATTGGTACTGCTCTTTGAGCTGTAGTGCCAGTAGGTAATTGCATACCTGCTGTGCCTGGGATTGCTGGGTTATCTGTAATACCTACAGTTGGATTGCCACCAACACCAGTCCCGTTAATTACATCAATCTCGCTAGCTGTTCCAGTTAAAGTGCTTGTGGAAACTACACCAGTAGTTGTAGTGCTAGACATTAACCCAGTGCCAAGTGCAGCCAATGCTTGTTCATTATCTAATTGTGAGCTTGCAGTCTGGGTAATATATGTGGCATCAATTGGAGCGACACCTTGCGATGGCAATGCAATTGCGACAATTGCTGTGTTCCCAGTATTTTTCGCCCAACCCTCATCCGCACCAAGCAATGGAAGTATTAAATCAGTTACGCCATTTAAAGTTTCAGAAGTATTATATCTAGGACCAATGGCAGTATGGAACATTTGATTTTGCTGTTCTATAAAGGTGCTTCTAGCAAAGTCACCATTCAACATGGTAGGAGTGAAGTTGGTATTTATATATAGATTATCTCTTGTTGCCGGGGTATCTCTAGTAAGAGTTACAATATCTCCAGTAGTTCTCCCCACTGCAAATGTAACTCTAACAGCCAAAGTTCCACCTACAAATGCAACTGTATAATCACTTGAACTTATTAAATCCGTGACATCATCAGCAGAAGCACCAGAAGCTCTGGCATATACAACAATATCCGTAGTGGCATCAGCCGTCCAAGAAACGTTAAATACTGTTTGTAGGTTTGTAGCGGTAAATTGGTTTAACGGTGTTATATCGTTAATTACTATGCTCATTAATCAAATCCCCATATTGAGTCAGCTTGAGAACTAGATTTTGGCAAGTCTAATCCTTCCGTTAATTTATTTGTCATTCCCCTTAACCACCAAGCTTGAGTTAATGGGATAGACCTAATAGCTCTCTTTGTATCTACTTCGTTAATCTTACCAGAAACAAAGTTTTGTAATGTCTTTAAATAACTTTCAGTTAAACCAAAAGAAGGCCCGAAAGCTAAACCGCCTAAAGTTCTTCCTGCAAATCTATCATTTTTTAGTTTTTTTAGAAAAACACCACCAGACAATGCATTGGCAGTTTCTACTCCGTCTGTTAAGTATCCTAGAACTCCTGAGTTCTCTATGGCGTTTATAGCCCATCCATCAGAATGAAAATCAGCAGGCTCACCCCTTGATATTTTTCTTAGCGGGTCAACTAAAGCTCCTGCGCCCAACATAAACATGATTGGTAGGATTGTCTCTCTGTCTGCACGCTGTAATAATGGAGCTGTGTATCTATTGAATGCTGAAAAACCCCATCCTTTGAATAACAGTAATAAATTAGTGACTTCATTATTAGTCATAAAAGGACTGTCAAGAATACCTTTTTTTAAAATTGTTTCTCTAACTGAGCGTTTTAATGCCCTTCCCATAACATTTTTAACTTCATCGTCGGCCCAGTCATACCATTTGCTTGAATAGCCGCCAAGCTCAGATTTTTCTCCGCCAGCAATTTTATAGTTCTCTATAAATTTATCAGCCCATATTTTTGGGTCAATACCACCTCTAAGCAATTTGTCTATTTTCTTTTGACTTAATATTCCTGCTTTAAATTCAAACATTGATTGCATAATAACGCTTTGAGAAACATTTGCCGTAACCATTTGCAGGCCATTATCAATATATGTGGTACCACTAAAGTTACCTGATACATGAGCTAATTTTTCTAAAGCATCTTCAATTCTTCCGCTAACAGGGATATTATCAATTGAACTTGGATTATTGAATTTATCCATGTGTCCACCATTAACATGCTCTAACGCAAGATGTAAATGAGCTGCTGACTCTCTAATATCTTTTGATTGTTTAGTTTTTAACAAAAATCCTATGTTTTTTAATGCTGGAATTGCAGCATCTCTTATTGTTGGCCAAACCCCATTAATAAGAGTTATAGCTGCTGCATCAGTTACCTGTGTTAAAGGAACTCCGCCTAACATAGTGCTGATTGTCATATTTTTAACAGACCTAGTAAATCTCCTAGTCTCTATAGAGTTATTACTTCTCCCCATTAATGAATCAAAAGCCACTGAAACATATTTTTTAGCGCGATCAAATTCTTTTTTGAGCTTAACTAAATCTTTTTTTGCCTGTATGGATTCTGTAGTTTTAGAATCTAAAAATTTAGAATTATCTATTTCTATATCTTTTTTTGCTTGTTTTAATTCTTTCTCAAGGTCATTTCTTTTTTTAATATCTGGATGCCTTAGTTTTGTTTCCAGCTCTAAAACTCTTCCCTCAAGTTTTTTTGACGAGCGAATTATAATTCTTTCTCGCCTATCCCTTTCTTCGACAAGATTTTCAATAACGCCATCAATCCCTTTTGAAAAATCAATATCTTTAAATACAGATTTCAATACTGTTCTTTTCCCAAGGGTTAAATCATAAACAGCAACGCTTTTATCTAAATTACTTGAAAGAAATTTATTATCTAAAAGAACATTATCTGGAATCATTAAAGCTCTTGTTGATAATGGGTTTTCACTTATATGGGGCACAAGTTTAGAAAGAATTGCCTGGTTAACTTGCTCACTTGTGTTATTTGTAATAGTTGAGCGCCAAGATTCCGCGGCTTCCTCTCTATCCAGCGAGCTTTCATAAACTTTTCTTAATTTAGGTTTATCAGCTTTAACATCTGTGAAGTCTATAAATCCAGTTTTAGGGTCTTTTGAAAAATAATTTTCTGGAATATCTCCATTTATAGCCATGTCTTGCAGTTTTTCTAATTCTTTTCGTTCAATTAATTTAGCATCATAAAGAGCCTGCTCTTTGCTATCTAGTTCTGATTTCAATTTTTGTTTATTTATTATATGTTTTTCTTTAGTAGCACTGGTTATATTACGCCTTTTTATTGCTTGAGAAGATTTAGATATTTTTTCTTTTATATTTTTAACTTCATCAGAAATAATGGATGTTGACGTTTTAAGTTTGTTAATAGGGTTCATTAAAGAATTAAGATGATCTGCTTCTGATGAGCTAAGAATATTCCTTTTATCCAATAAGATGCTATGATCAGGATTATCTCTAAGCTCATTATCTAGTTCTTTTTTAAGATCTTTTACCTGCTTGTTTTTAACCTCTATTTTTTCCAGTAATTTTTTATCAGCAGTAAGTGAAGATTCATTTATAATTATTAATTCTTTTAATTCTTTTTCCGCATCTTTAATAGGCCTTTTAAGGATGGTAATTTTATTGTCTTGCTCAGCTAAATGATCAGATATTACTTGAACCCATTTTGTTGGATTCTGTTCAACAGCACTTATATCATAATTACGCATTAAATAAGCACGCGCTGTTCTGGGTGAGAACACTTCTTTATTTAAACCATGTGACTTCCTAAACATCTCGTAAGTTTCATCAACATGCTTCCTCAATATTTCTGCCGCAGAATTAATTGATTTGTTATTTGTTTCTGCTTCATTAATTACTGAGCCATGAACTTTTAAATTAAAATCATCTCTAGATATATAACCTTCTTTATTCATGCTTTGTTGGAATGATTTAAATTTATCGCTAACTTGATTTGATTGATTAATACCATTTGACTCAAGCCATAAACCATTTAACTCCATTGATAAAACTTTTGAACGACTTTTTATATCTAAAATTAATTCATCCGCAGTTACTTTCCTTGCCTTTCCTTGCTTAATGCCAAGAGTATTAAATGAGTGGTCAGCAATTTTATTTGTGAAATCTCTAACAGCTAAAAAGGGGCTTGTTAAACCTTCGACTACCCGGCTTAAAGAACCAGTAAGTTTAGTTATACTTGCAAATGCAAATGCCCCATCAGAAGCAAGAGAACTATCAAGCATTTCTTGGTATTTGTTGACGGTAGCAGAACTTACATTAGAACCATCCATAGCGGACGCTTCATATCCTATAAATTCTCCTTCGCTATTAACGTTAAAATTAATTTTTACGTCTTCATTTACTGCGTTAACTAATTTCCTGGCGTTATATAATCCTTGCCCTCTAAAATGAGCGCCAAGACCAGCTCCAGCACCCATCAAGGTCATTCCTGCAATAGAATCTCTTGCAGTATTAAAAGCTAAATCAGAAAGGTTTCCGCCTGCTTTATCTGCCTCTATTGCTGCCTCATGAGTAAGTGATGCTAAAGAAATCCCAGGGGCTACTTTTAGAGCATTTCTTATAACACTTTCGCCAGTTTTTGCGTACTTAGAAAGAGCAGCAATTGGTATTAAAGAAGATGGCCCGGCTATAGCGCCAGCAATCCCACCAATAAGATTGGCAATACCAGAGCCTTGACTATAATATTCATTCTCAGTTTGTTGAGCTTGAATATAGTTAAATTCCAACTCTTGCTGTTTTGGGCTTTTAGACTCTAATAATCTGCCCCAGTATTTTTCATCTGAATTTTTGTAAAAATTAAGATTATCTGTAGAGGTCCACCCTTCCGGTGTTTGGTCGTCATAAGGGCTTTTAGAGAAAATCTCATTTCCTGCTAAATTATACAGAGCTGCAATTTCATTCTCTTCCGTAAAGCTATGAGCTAAAGTGGAAAGAAAACCTGGTTGATCAATTGGCTCTTTAAAAATTACTGGTTTTGCATTAGTACTTACTTGAATTTTATTTAATCTATCAGATATTTCTAAAGGAATCCCAATATCAGATATAGGATTTATTTCTGATTTATAGAAATCTTTTTGGAATTTTGATATCTCTTGCTGAGATGAATTAGAGTCTTTTAATTCATCTGTATCTATTTCATTCATTTATATCACCGCCAATTAATTGACCAATTGAAGCAATCGCTTTAGATTTTAAATTAGAACTTCCTTCTTCACCTTTTTTAAATTTTTCAACACGATCAAAAATTGACTCTTTCTGAGACGATGGACTTGGATTTAAAGCATAATAGTGCTCAAGTATTTTAGTTGCATTAGGTCTAAAATGAATTCCATTCACTGTAGATGAGCTTGCGCCAGTTAAAGGCATAGCCCTACCATTTTCAGAAACTAGCTTTACATCATAATTTCCAAGAAATTGATTTTGACCAACATTACTTATAGTCATTAATGGGCTTGCTTGAATGGCAATATTAAACTTATGCACATCATTATTCCTATTAACTTGCTCAACTTCAATTATAGGATTTTTAGTAAAGTCATGTAATATTTTAGAATCATTTTTTATAGAACTGAAAAATTCTGCTTCTGAACTTGCATCTTTATTAATTGGCGAGTTATATCTTAAACTTGCTTTTAATGCCTCGTCAATATTAGGCATTTTTGTTATTCGATAATACTGGCTTACCTTGCTGTCTTTTTCATCAAAAAGACTTTTCAACTCTTTAAACTGCTCGTTTAATTGACTAGCCAAATCGCTATTAATGGTAGATGCAGAGTCTTTGCCAATATTAAGAACTTTTTCAATAGGCATATACATTAATTGATTATTACCATTAACATTAGAGACACCATAAGTTCTTTTGAATGATTTTTTAGTCGCGTCTTTTGCAGCCTCGACATCCCCACCTTGCAGTATAAGATTGCTATTAAAGCCATTTACAACAGCATTGGTTATTGCTTCTGGATTTAGCATTTCAGAAGGAGACACCCCCAATATGTCCATAGCAAATCTTATTGATTGATTACTTGATCTTAAATGCTCTTTTTTAAACTTAACTACCGCTGAATGCCCTGCATCTTTTTGCTCTATAGTAGGGCTATAAACTAATTGGTGAGCTTCCTCTGCTGCTTTTATTATATCGCCATGCTGACTTGCTCTAGAATTAAAGTTTGATAAAGCGTTCTGAGAGTCTTGAGATAAAGGAAGATTGTTTGCATGGTATCTATGAATATTTTCAACTGCCAGTGAGGCAGACATCATTTTATCAGCATTACCACTTGCTAAGTCGCTTGATATTTTAGAGGTGTATTTTGGAACTGGGCCAGCCGCAGACATTATTACAGCTTGTTCAATTTCCGATAAGGGTAACTCAGGCCTATCTTTACTTGATTGATCAACAATTGTATTAAAAGATTTATCTTTAATATTATTTGAAAGTTGATTAAATCCTTTGCTATCCGTCCATACCGATACACCTGTCTTTATTTTATCTAAGTTTGAATTAAGCTTATTAAGCTTAATGTTATGTTGGAACATTAAATGATTATACTGACTGTCGTTAAGCTTATCTTTTAATTCAGCCATCATTGATGGTGTTACGGAAAATCTTGAGTCAGCCTCATTAAACTTCGCTATTAATGATGCTTGATTCCTGCTTTTTGCAGACTCTCTTCTTGATACAAAACTTGATACACTACTTAAAACTTGGTCCCACTCTTTAAAATTAAGGTCAACTGGTTTTTTGCTTCCAAGATTAAACATAAATTCATCAAGATTACCATCTGATTCAGCTTTTAATGCCAGCCCATCATATTTTCCATATAACATTGATAATTTACTTTGCTGATTAAGAATTGGCTCTTGCTCTTTGGTGAAAATTCCTGTTTCAACCTGAGTTTTATTTGAACTTTTAACATTTTCAAGCCTTGATAGTGCCTCATTTAAATCACCACCAATGGAGGCGCTTGCTTTTGAAGCCTCATATATTTCTTTAGATTCGCTATTGTTCCATGATGCTTGAGATTTATACGTATCTGATTTTTGCTGAGTAAATAACTTTTGCTTTAATTCACCAGTAGTTCTAATCAAGCTAGACGCAAAATTATTCTCTAACGTATTTTTAACCTCACCTGGTGCGGACTCTAATATTTCATCAGCCCCTTTTTGCATATTATCTTGATAAGATTGGATTAATTCAGGAGTGAGCTTGCCAGCTTTTGCTAATTCAAGCTGGCTATCAGAAGTCATTGAGCTTAATAGGTTTCCTAATGTAGCTTGAGATTGAGTTTTATACGCTAATGCAAAATGCTCATCACTTTTAGTTAAAGATGGCAGTAAATCTCCATGTGGGTTTTTACCTGATTCATAACCAGCATTCTCAGAAAACAAATTAGAGCTTTTTTGCGCAATATCAGCGCCCATTTGACCAAGCACATTTGAAGAAGTACCTATATCACTCAATACTCTTTGAAAGTCTTGAAATGGGACGTCGCCTTTAATTTGAGTAGTTCTGCTAATTGGTTGTATTTCATCACGTGCCATATCAAACTCCCGCCGCTGCTAATCCAAATCCACCACCGCCACCGCCGGCCCCACTTAAACCTGACAATCCGGCTTGAGATGGTATCTGCTGAAAAACCCTATTTACAAAATCCGATGAAGCTTTAATCTCAGTTTGAGTTTGATGTAAGCTAGACAAAAACCCTGAAGCATGAAGGCTTGTAACTTGTGAATCAAGATTAAGTTGCCTTGCCCTTTCATCTTCCGACGCAATTTGTTCGGATTTTTGAGAAACAAACATCGCGCTTCCTATACCAGGATTTGTTCCCCTGGCTATTTGAGCCGCAAACTGGCTACTAAGATTAGACCTTAAGTTTCTCATCTCTATCAATGAAGCTTCGGCAGCAGAAGTTCTTGCAGCTTCTATATTTAAATCAATTTGAGATTGATTAACTCTTTCCCCTAATCTTCCTAATTCTTTTTGTTGTTGAACGCCAAAATAATCAAGTGCTGTTCCAGCAGCTTGAAGTCCTAACATCATTACGCCTAAAGATGCACTCATATTAATTAAACCTCCACTTTATAAAAGATGCCAATTAATTTGATATCAAAAGGCTCTGAATGTGTAATGTTGAAGGAGGTTGTTTTGAAGTCATTCCATCCTTTCATTACAGAGTAACTATAAATACCATTTCTTGATGTAGGAGGAACCCCAAAATCTACTTGGCTGAATGTTGTAAGGGCAATAGGCTTGCCATTTATTTCTCCACCAATTGTGTTGTTAAACATAAATGTCGCATTTCTAACATGTTTAGGCTCAACAACATTTGACGTCGCTATATTAGAGCCCATAGAGATAGACAGTGGCAGTGGTTGAATCGCAACATTAATTGGATATCCAGTTTGCACTATTGATACGGTTGATGATGCTCCATGAGAATCATAATAGACATTACCGCCATAACCAACTGAAGAAAACCCATACCCATCTCCATTTGAAACAGTTTCTTGACCATCAAATCTTGGCACGCCAGACACATTACCTATTGCAGTACCAGAATATTTAACAGCGCAATCGACATAAGAGTCAAAATCAAGCTCTTCAATTAAAAAATTAGATACTAATGGATAACTATGAGCAGTAGAATTTGCCCCAACTGCTGAGATAGTAGTTCTATTTATATCCGCCGCAGCATCTTCTTTTGTTGAGTACAGCGCAAACTCTGTAGCCGTAATACCAACAGCCCAATAGTGTAAGTCTGCCACAATCTGAGGTGAAGTTGTTGGCAATGTTCCAGTAGTTGTAAATGTTACCTGTATAACATCTCCAACTGTTAATCCAAAAGCTGTTGCAGTAATAGTATTAGTTTCAGTAGTGTTTATTGATGCTACTGCAGCACTAACATCTAATGTTCCAAGCTCTCTCTCAACTAAAAACCATGCTCTACCATCAAAGTTTGACGTAACATTTCTATAGTAAGCCTCTCCGTATGACTGCTCTACAAATGCCCTACTCCACCCCAGAACCTCTTCGGCTATTAATGTTTGAAATATGGCTAAAGAACCGTCTCCGTTAACAATAAAAACATACCTACTTCCAGCTTTTATTAAGTCAGAAAATGAAGCTTGAGAAGTTGGGTTCGATATAACTTGCTCACTTATAATTGAGACTATTTTTGATGTGTATGAATTATTCAATCCGTCCCACATCATTGAGTAAACGTCATTACCTGACACAACCACTATCTGATTATCAATTGACACTGGTGTAACAACTCCAGCGGGAGTTGAATCTTGCATTGTCAATGAGAAATTAGTCGGTGTGATAGCTGCATCTAAATTTAACGGTGTGGAATATATGCCATTATTAGTATGTACGGTTAAGCTTCTATAAGGGGTTATATGATTAACTAAGCTTAAATTACCACTGGTTGGATAGTAAGATATTGCATCATCATCATCAGTATCTATATCATCGAAATCATAAAAATCATTAATCGCTGATAACCAAATTCCGTTTGGAATTAAATCTGTATTGGCAAATATCAATCTATTTTGATAACTTGACGTTTTTTGAGGATATCCTCTTGTAGCGCTCCAAGCAGGTTCACCAACAAAGCAAAAACTTCCTACTCTAGATTTAACGTCAAATGATTTTACAATTTCAACAGTAACATTTTGAGCATTAACAAATGCCGTTATCCTTGCTAGTCCTGGGCCTTGCTTAAAAACACCTCCAACATCTGCAACTTTAAAGTAATTAGTTCCTACACCGCCCGATAATGAATGCAAATTTGCTGGGCCAACAATAATAGCTGAAAGAGTAAATGTAATGCCTGAGTAATCCACCTCTCCAAAATCGTAAGATGGCTTATTTTGGGCGACAATATCAGCGATAGACCATGAGTTTCTTTTTATATAATTACCACCACCGAACGCTGAAATATCAAACGGATTAATATCATTTTTAGCATCAGTTGATGTCTTATATAACTTTATTGTCGTGGTTGTAATAAACCTTGAGAAATAGGTTTGGCCAGACGCTACTTGAGGTGATGTTGTTGGCAATGTTCCTGTAAACCTACAAGGATATAACCCACCAGGAGTGATGTCTGGGCCGGTTAAAGTTAGGGTTTTATCTATAGAACTAAACCCTAATATAGGATTATTAACATGATCAGCTCGCTTTAGCTCTCTTGGGCCATTGGTTACAGAAAATGTAGATGTTATAAATGTATCTTGAAGCACTGTATGGTCCATTTGCTGAATCTGATTAGCTGTATATATAGTAACAACAGTTGCAACAAGAACTCCCTCTAAATAAATCTGAATTGATAATGGAACAAAAACTAAAATATAGACGCATTCATTTAAATACTGAAATGTTTGGAAGTAAGATTGATTAGCATCGGTAATACCAGTAATTGTATTCCAGTACTCAGTTCCAAATCTTTTTCCTGCCGCTCCTTGAGGGAAGGTAATTATATTTTTTGCTAGTTTCAATCCGTTAAAATAGGCTTGAACATCAGTCCTTGCATACATTAATGGTGATATTTCGCCTTTGCTAAATACTCCTTGCGCCCATAGTGATAGTGCCATTATTATTCCTTTAGCTAAAATTACTTATTGAGCCAGCTACACTTCTATTACTGAGAACAGGGAAATCGACTTGACTAGATTGAGGTCTGTTTTGAGAATCAGCAGCGGCAGCCATTCCTTGGAGTAATGTTCTTTTTGATTCAAGAACGTTGTAATACTCAGGTTTTTGTGCGTTGCTTAAAGCTAAGTAAGCAGCTATCTCAAATACAAAATAGTTTACAAAATATGGAGGCAATAAATCTGGCGTTGGTTGAAAAACATATTCCATATAAAACTCACTAGATATGTTCGCATATATTTTTTTGTTCTCGAATATCTCCCAGTCATATGACTGAGGAATAACTCTTATTGTTTTTAGAAAGTCGGCTGGTAGTAAATAAACATACTTCCATCCAATGTTTGAAGGCAATGTTTCTACTGTTAAAGATAGTTGTTGAATCTGTACCGCAAATCGCCAGTTGCTTTGACATAAAACCGATGGCAAAAGCATATCAAAAGCTTGTTCTGCTGAGACTGTTAAATCGTCTCCATCATCTAATGTCACGATGGGAGCATGTCCCAATATAGCAAGGGCGTTGCTGATTATTTGAACTTTAGTTGTCATTTCTCAGCCTTTAATTATATTGTGCCCGCCCAAGCAGGCACAAATTTATATAACGTGCAATTTTTATACGCTTGGTATCTCTTTATACCAAACATGAGCAATAAACGTACTGTCACCAGTAGTATAAGCTCCACTTACATTTGATAACGATAGGTTTTTATTTACACATGTTGAGAACGGTTGATCAACAACACCAGCATTTAAAGCAAAAGCTTCACTTACTGTGCCTTGGAAGGTTGCAGCAGCTAAAGTGGTTGATGCAATAACGCCCGCTCCGTTCGCAGTTGAGTCATACTGTACAGAAAGTACACCACCAGCAGCAAATGCAGCACTACCATAAGTCATTAATAATTGAACCCTATCAAGTACTAATAAAGTGTTAGCACCCTGAGCAGCAACTAGCTCGACTGGTGTAGCATATGCGCCGTTAAAAGCAGCAGCACTAATAGGAACAGCTACATACTTAAGTAGTAATTGGTCCATTTTAGCCGATGTAATAGAATCATTTGCAACAGTCGCAACACTAGCAATAGATGTTGTAATTGTTCCAGCAGACCGGCTAATTGCAGCAACGCTTAAAGTTTGTAAAGTATCACTACCTTGACAAGTCAAAACATCACCAACAGCTAAATCATATACTGCACCCGCGAAATAATCCGCAGCAGCAATAGTAGCTGAGTTATCACCAGCACTACGATATGTAAATGCAGCAGGAGCATTGTAAATAACTCCGTCTACTGTTACTCCGCCAGTATTCATTGCATCTGAAACACGCGCCCAATTATCTTTATTAAAAGTCATTTTTAGCTCCTTAAGCTGATTCGTCGCACTGAATCATCATTACGCCCTTATTGTCAATCACTACAGCACCCATTGAAAAGATACCATTAACTAACCATGAAGTTTTTTCAGGGATGTAATTAATTTCAGTTCTAAAGTTATGACCAATACCAGCACCAACACCCATTTTCTGCCATGCAAATGCATTACGGATATTTCCAGTTTTAGGTAATCCACCTTCAACCATGCTTGGGATTATAATTAAATTGAATCCTAAATATTGTCTTGCAACTGCTGTATCAATAACTCGATTAGCAGTGAAATCAATACTTGTGAACTCTTGAGCAGATAATAATGAACGGAAGTTGCTAGCGCTCATTGCGACATAACGCTCATCTAAATTTACAGCATTATCTTCAAAGTTTTCAAGCATTTGAGTGTACTTGGCATATGTGAAGTTAGTACCGCCGTTAAGGATAGTGTCACCGACATCAGCAGCTACAGCGTCAATTGTAATTTGGTCACTACGACGTCCCATTGCATCAGCAACAAGCATTGCACTTTCCATTTTTGAATCAAAGTTAACTGTTAACTCTTGAACGCTATCAATAGCAATTGGTGCTGTGAATTTAGCTAAAGTTGCTGTAGCTTTCACATAACCAGGGTCTTGAGCTGTTACTGATTGTTGGTATGCTGTTGGAGCTGCGATGATTTGACCAACTTTACGAAAATCAATTGCACTACCAACTACATCATGACGCATACGAATTGAATCACGTAGTAAAAAACCTTTTGATTGATACTCAGCTTTTACTAATGCATCAAACTCTGTTTGTTGTACGGCTGTTAATGAGATAGACATAATTGTCCCCTATTAGTTAAATGGATTGTTTTCTAACAGGGCTTGTTTTTATGTGAGTTTGCCGAGAACGGACTCGTATTCAAGTTATCCCTAGTAGCTAGGTAGAAACCTATACGTAGATTCTAAACCTAGCTGAGGGAAAATCAAACAAAATTAGCTATTTATCTGTGAATGAGCTATTTGAGGATGCCGCTTCTAACTTAGCTGAAATTTCTTTTCTGTATTTAGGGTCTGATTTGTATTTTGCTAAATTATTATTTAACTCCCCCTGAACTTCTGCAAGTGATTGAGCACTATTAGTGTTGGAATCATTACTAGACGGTATAGCTGTTATATTATTTAACATTTTATTCCTTATCTCTTCCATTGCGACAACTGATTCGGCAGTATCCATGGAACTTGTTAATGCATTAAAAGTGCTTTCTGTAAAATTAGACTTGGCCCAATTATTAATTAATGTTAAACGTTCGTTTGCATTAGCGCCTAACTTTGCGATTTCATCTGTCGTTTTTACTGTATTCTCTTCTAAGTACATAGTTGCCGCGCCTAGAATTTGATTCATAACATCTTGTGAAACATGTTTTTCTTTGGCAAATTGCGCTGCTTCTTTCAACGGCTCAAAATCAGGGTCTAACCATGATTTAGATAAACTAAAATCATATTCCTTTGGAGCAGTACCAAGTTTCTTCTCCAAGCTATTATAACTTTTAGCAGCATCAGCAACCGACTTGAATTTTTCGGCTAGGTAATCAGGCCTATCACCAGTGCCAACCGTATTCTCGTCCCAATTCCAACTTGGTGCTTCAGTAACTGATTCAGTTGTTGCCTCAGCTCCCGATACGTCCTCACTAGTTGTTAAATCATCTATCATCTTGTTGCAGCTCCATAGCTATTCGCTGTTTGTGTGAATGTATACATATCTTAAGATGTCTAAAAGCATCTTTAAAACCTTCGAAAAACATTAAATCATCAGCATATGTTTTCGAACCTCTTGCAGCTAAAGCAGGAAGTAAATATCTCTCTTCAAGTTCCTGCATTAACTCTCTACCATTGCGGTTCTCGAACACCGCATAACATAACCTGTCGAATTCTATTGCCTCAGGTTTATTCTTTAGCTTAGCAATGCTTTCTCTATAACCTTCGAAATAGTCTTCTTGATCAATAAATGGATTAGGTTTATTCATTTTGAGGAGGTGCTCCAGGTAATTGATCTTTATTTTGTGCCATCTCTAAAGCTATTTTTTCTATATCTTCTTTTGTCTGCAAGAATCTGCTATCTATTTGAAGGTTATTTGCAATAAGCCATGGAGCTTCTTTTGGATTAATTAATAACTGAGTAGCTTCTTGTCCCATAATACCTTGCATTATCTGGGTGAATTGCATCAGGCTTTGAACGTCTTGCTGGCCTTTTGCTAAAGCAAGGGGTGAGCGATACTTGAATATAACTAACTTGCCGTCAATTATGGGCTTTGGGAGAATCCCCATATTGTCCAGCACGTAAGCGCACCGCTCGATTAATGGCTCAAGAAACTCATGTTGTAGGCGCGAAAATAACGGGCCTATCTTCTGAGCTAAACTTTGTTGTTTCATCATTATTTCAGTGGCTGTTTGCGGTTGAATGCTATCAGTCGGAGAATTAAAATCAGAAAACATTAATGTCTTTATTTGACTTCTTAAATCGCTAATCGTTAATTGTGAAAACTGAGGGTTACTTGAATCAGGTAACGGTACTAATGGGAACTGACCTCCGCTACCAATCGGTGCAATTGGTATTACAGTAAAAGGTTCAAGCTTAAATGTGTGAGGATTAAATACTCCGTCACTAAATCCCATGTAAGGTTTAAATGTATTTAAGTTAGCGCTAGCTAATTCTATACGAGCCATTTCCTGCAATGAGATAATACTTGGCAATGCTTCCATTACCGGGCCTCTACCCCATATTTCATTGTTTGTTTTTTGAAATCTCCAAACTATAGCTGGGTTAGATTCCAATTCCTCATCAAACAATATAGCTTCGTCTGTCCAAACTGAATAAGTATATGGCTTTTCATTTTCTGGGTTGTATAAAACACCCTCATATAAGCGCGTAATCTTAGCGTCTATATCATCCGCCATCATCATTATCATTTCAGCCGTAGGTTCGGCATTTTTCCATCTTACTTTAAGCTCTCGGATTTTTATTTCATCCCAAGTTCTAAACCAAGATTCTATTTTTCCATTCAGAGCTTCTTCAATTGAAAGCTTATCTGCTGGTATTGATGTAAATAACAAAGGTTGCTTATCATTATATGAGTTAACAACGATGCAGCTAGTTCCAATTGCTAAATCGAAATAACATTCATTAATAACGGTGTCAAAATTAGATGCGTGGATATATTTAAATAACTTTCTTGTGTAGTTATCTATTTGTAGCTGAGCCTCGTCTCTATCTTCATCTTCTATTTCATCTTCTAGGAATTCAGTATCTATCTCTAAAAATCCCCACTGAGTTTGTGGAGGCGTCATAGCGTCATGAAGTTTTGATACAAAAGCTTTAGTAGCTTCTACCGCCGTTGTATCATAAAGTCTTTTGTTTTTTTGCTCGCCTTGTTGTTGCTTAGGTCGGTAAAAACGGTTTCTAAACGGGACAGCATAATGATAACAAGCTTCCAATAATGATGACCAAAGGTCAGCATCAGCTCTTGCGGACTTGTATCTTTTTTGCAGACTTTGCAGTAAACAACTTTTTTCATTTCGCTCGATAGACATAATTATCCTAATTGATCTCGTAGAGTTGAATCTGAGTCTGTTAAGAACCCAGCTTTTCGCATCCCGCCTTTCAGTCTTTTAATTGTTTTCTGTTCTCTTCTTTCTTTCTCAATCTTCTTTGAAGCATCAATACTGTCATGCTCTGCTTTTAATTTGTTTTTTTGTTCTTCAAATTCTCTAATCTGTTTATCAGACCTTTCTTTGGCTTCTCGTATTTCTGTATCATGAGTTATATGCTTATCTATCCATCTACTTACGACATTGCTCATTATCTATCTCCGTTAAATCCAAATATGAATATATATGACTTTTTCTTGCCATTCGCATTCTGGAATTTCTTTATTTACGTATTCTATTCGGTAGGGTATCTTAATTTGCTTTCGAAGCGCTATCAATTGGGATGATATTGTTCCCACTGTGAGCCTCCATTTTTCTTAAATCGTCTTTCATTTCTGAAACTTGTTTTTGTAATTCGTAAGATTCGAAGGCCCTTGTCCCAGCACTAATAGACTCCATCAAAAGCTTTAACTCTGTGGCGGTAAATTCACCCTCAGAAGCCTGTTTCATTATCTGTTGGTACTGATTATATGGGCTTGCTCCCTTCGTTACTCCAACTCTAATTCTAGCTGTTTTACCAAGGCCGTATCTTGCGTTACCGATTGTCTTCCAATAATCAGAATTAAACTCCGGATTATCTTTATTGTTCTTGCCTTCCTCTTCCCAGTTCTGCTTTGATAGCATTGCACCTAATCGGTAGCATTCATCAAACACTGGGTATCTATGAGTCCAGCTGTAAAAAGTTGAGTCGCTTATCGCTGCCTCTTTACAAAAAGCAGCATTAGTGCCTTCTGTATTCATTATATTGAGAATCATAACGCAATGCTTCTCTTCTTGATACTTTTGATTATTCCCTGACTTAATATCTAAATATGCTTTTTTAGCGTTAAATTTGGCCATTAATTGCCTTTTGCTATGTTATGATTATGCAATCAATTATAAACTTAATTAAGGATAAAACAATTAATGTTCAATTTGAATCAGTTTAAAGAATGTATCTTAGTGCCTACTTTATCAACTATGCAAATGTATTCAGACGACGCGCTTGAGCTTTTAATATTCACTTGTGCCGCTGAAAGTAATGGTGGGACGTACTTGAAACAAATAAAAGGTCCTGCTCTAGGCATTTTTCAAATGGAGCCAGCAACGCATCAAGATATTTGGGTTAATTACATCTTCAATAGCTCAAGAATTATTAGCCTGCTATCTTTTAACTTTCAATGCCCCACTATTCAGTTCGCCGAAAGAATGGTTTATGACCTTCAATATGCTGCGGTTATGGCTAGACTTCACTACTCAAGATTCCCGGAGCCTCTTCCTGATAAAGATGATGTAGATGGATTGTTTGATTACTACAAAAAGTATTACAACACTGAAAGCGGTAAGGCCAAAAAAGCTGACTGCATCAAAAAGTACAAGGCATTTATTTCTTAGGTCTACCGTAATTCTGTGCGTCCGACATTGATAGCATCTCGTAACATTTCATACACATAAGATTTGATACGTGTTCGGACGTTGGAGACTTAACCCATGAAATAGGTATTAGTTCGTGCTTATTTCCGGTCGCTGAACATCTGTAGGCTTTATTGTTCCAGGATTCTTTCGTATTAATGTCCACTCAACCACCGTCGTTTATTCACAATCCCACAGTCTAGCACGGTTTACAGTTACGATGGTTAGAGTGGTGGGTTTGACTTGGGGGTTCGGGGGGTTGGGTTGTGGGGG
>Ga0210003_1001307_pt1 | contig 22104 bp, 15 predicted proteins | sample LantaG_FD_182804 | JGI IMG/M metagenome (GOLD analysis project Ga0210003, IMG submission 182804) | Deep subsurface microbial communities from Baltic Sea to uncover new lineages of life (NeLLi) - Landsort_02402 metaG (SPAdes) (version 2) | ecosystem: Environmental > Aquatic > Marine > Oceanic >... | reverse complement strand
CGGTTTCGTGTTTTTCGAGGCTGTCGTAAGGTATTGTGGTATCGGAAGTAAGGGTGTTTAGGAGGTCGTCGAAGGACATTTCCTGGGCCTGTGCGATGGTTCCGATGGAAATTGTGGCGGTTCGCTGTTTTTTTCGCAGGGCATCTTTTGCCTTGTTTGCGGCAATTGTAAAGAGCCAGGGTCGCAAAGGGCGGCTGGTATCGAAGCTTTCCCTGCTGGCGAAGACCTGTAGGAAGGTTTCCTGAAAGACGTCTTCGATGAGGTCGGTCTGATTGAGGAACTGCCTGAGGAAAGAGTAAAGGCTGTCTTTATAACGAGTTACGATTTCTCGGAATGAGGATTCATCGCCAGCGATGTATCGCTGGAGCAACTGCGCGTCCGAGATATTTTTTGTTGCAGCCTTCATTTTCTACGCCGACTTAGTTTGCCGCCTATAGGACGCTATTATAAGGCATAGGGGACTGATATAAAAACTTTGTTATGAAAAAATGTGCAGGCGCCGCAGATTGAGGGTTTTTGAACGGCAGGAGGGGCTGTTGGAGCGAAAAAGCTGGTTTCAATGCGAGATAACGGGCTTCGAGGCAGAGGAGCTTGCAAGAATCGAGTTGACAAAAGGCTGGGAATGTGTATAATCTTAATCGGCTTCGGTAAATCGGCCGGGGCCAGACGTCGGAGACGAAGTAAAATGGGATTTTCTTGCAGCCACTTCAGCGAACGGGGGGGCTGGTGGTGCAGGTGTAAATTGTCAATGCGGCTCTTGGAGCGGAAGAATAGAGAGGCACAAATCAGAGACGGCACGGGCGGGCTGGGGTGACGGCGGCGTGTGCGTGTGCGGCAAAGTAGAAAGGCGTATTTCGGAAAGGGGTGAAGAAAATGGCATCGCGGAGACTTATCACGGAAAGCGCAAGAGTTGTATTTGCGGTGGTTTTTTTGGCTGTATCGGCGGAGGTGTTTGGCGGCTCGGTAAGCGTCATTCACGAATCAGCGACACTGGGTCCGACGGGCCAGGTGGAAGGATGGGGCCTGGTGACTACTCAGTTCATTGGTTCGCGATTTTACCTGAACCGAGAGGTTGAGGTCACGGCAATAGGCGGTCATCTGGTGCAATGGGGGACGGGCGACCTTTTCGGCACTATCGTCGAACTTGAGAGCAGCAGCGACCTACCGGACGGCTCACCTTTTGTGGCTTATGAAGTTGTTGCCTCGACGGTTTTCGACCCTGGTTACCCCAGCAGTGATTTTCGGACGCCTTTGTCGGTTACGCTAACACCGGGCTATTACGCGCTGATATTCGGGACTGACGCGCTTGGGTCGTCGGGCGGCGAAGGGGCTATGGCGTATGTGGGTCAGAGCAATTATCCGGGGAGCAGTTACATCTTGTGGAACGGTGTTGGGTGGTATAACACGGCGCCGTCCCCGCCGCCGCGGTTCGTGGTTGAAGGTATAGCGGGCTACTGCGATGCGGCCGGCTTCTGCGGCTACGAGTATATCAACGACGTAACGGTGGGGACAATCAATAATACGGGCACGGGGTGCCAGAACTATTCTGATTATACTTCGCTGTCGACGTCGATGCAGACTGGTAACAGTTATCCGATAACGGTTGTCAACGGGGACCCTTATGCTGAAGACCAGTGCGGTATCTGGGTGGACTGGAACCAGGATGCGTATTTTGACGGCCCGGGTGAGACAATCGCGGTGACGGGCAGTCCCGGTGGCGGTCCTTATACGGCTACAATTACGGTTCCTGAGACGGCGGCAGTGGGCGATACGCGGATGCGGATACGCATAGTATACAACCTTAGCCCTGGGCCGTGCGGTTGGGAGACATCGGGCGAGGTGGAAGACTATACGATAGTCGTTTCGGCGGGGTATAACGGTACTATAAGCGGGACTAAATTCAACGACCTGGATGAGGACGGCGACTGGGACGGAGGCGAACCCGGTCTGTCCGGCTGGGAGATATATCTTGATACGAACGCGAACAGGAATTGGGATTCGGGCGAGCCGAAAACGGTTACGGACGGCGACGGTTATTATGAATTTACCGGTCTGGCGCCGGATTTGTACGCTGTCGCTGAGGTCGCCCAGGCCGGGTGGCATCAGACGTATCCCGGCAACGAAGGCAGATATACAGAGTCGCTTGATGAAGACGAGGTCTTGACGGACAGGAATTTCGGGAACCGCCAGATTAGCGGGACTATCATTTGCCTGCAGGCGATTGAGGATACGTACGTCAACAGCAATGACCCTGAGGCGAATTATGGAAGCGGCAATGGGATTACGAGTGGTATGAACAGCGGTTCGGTTTACCGTGGATTTATAAAGTTTGACCTTTCGAGTATTCCGGCGAGCCAGGTTGTAATCGGTGCGAAATTGCGTCTTGAAAACAGTTATATCAGTATCCCGGCGCCGGAACTGGAGGTTTATAGATGCCGTGACAACTGGGATGAATCTACAGTTACGTGGAACGACCAGCCTGGTAACGCAAGTACGGGACTGATACCTATCAACAGGACTATAGTAAGCGGCGATGAGACGTTCTGGGACGTTACGGATGAAGTTGACGACGATTATGTTTATGACGGTTTTTACAGTGTGAAAATTGTAAGCTCAGATGAAGGGCTTGACCGAAGGGCAACGTTCTGGAGTAAAGAGCCTGGCTGGCCTCCTACGGCGCCGACGCTGGAGGTTGAATGTGAGCCGGTTTTCGGCGGCGGTACGGGCGAGGCCAACGACCCTTATCAGATATGGACGGGTGAGCAGTTCAACAACATCGGGCTGTATCCTAATCGCTGGGGCAAAGACTATAAGCTGATGGACGACATCTCGCTGGCGGGCTACACGGGAAGCTCGTATAACAGGATAGGTGTGGCGGCACTATTTAGTGGTGATGGTCCTTTTGACGGAGTGTTTGACGGCGACTTCCACAGCATCAGCGGTTTTTCTTACTTTGCGACCTCTTCATCGAAGGATACTTATATAGGTCTTTTCGGATATGTTTATGACGCGACTATCAAGAACCTGAAGGTTGTTTCTCCTGATGTCTATACCCATAATTATTCCCAGAGTTATGTAGGGGCGTTAGCGGGTTGTATCGAGCGTGCGAATATTTTCGGATGCTCGGTTATCGGCGGCTCCGTTGACGGCGAGAACTATGTGGGTGGGCTGGCAGGGTTATGTAAGGGAAGTTTCGTTGCAAGCTGCAGTTCTTCTGCGTCGGTTTCGGGCAGCAGCGGCGTTGGGGGACTCATAGGTGATAGCTCGACATTCGGAGGCTTTTCGGCAATCACGGATTGTTATGCTCGCGGCGCTGTTACCGGAGTTGAGTTTGTGGGCGGCTTTGTCGGAGACAGTTCTGCTTTTGGTGTAATGAATTGCTACAGTACGGGTCTGGTTAGCGGAGACGTCAATGTAGGGGGTTTTTCGGGTTATAACGGGGCATATCAATACCCCATTCTGGAAAACGTGGTGGGGTGTTTCTGGGACCTCAACAGCAGTAATATGGCGACCAGTGGAGCAGGAACAGGCAAGACAACGAGCGAGATGCAAACAATTTCGACGTTTACATCAGCAGGTTGGGATTTTGTCGGTGAGACTGCCAACGGCGGCAGTGACGATTGGGCGATGCCGCCGGGCGGAGGTTATCCTGTTTTGTGGCACGAACTTGCGGTGACTCCGCCGCTGCCGGTTTTCGCGGGGGGGTCGGGTAACGTGGGCGATGCTTATTTGATTTCAACGGTTGAGCAGCTTAACAGTGTGGGGCATAACTCGAGGCTTATGGATAAGCACTTCAGGGTAACGGCTGATATTGATATAGAGGGTTTGACGTACTATATGATAGCTCCAAGGCCCTATGAATTCAGCGGGACATTCGACGGTGATGGTCATACAATCAGTCATCTCGAGTTAGAGCCTCTGTTGAACCTGTCATACTTTGGTTTTGTAGGCAATTTTAAGGGTTCGATACGGGACCTGACATTAGTTGAACCGAATGCGGTGTCTGTTTGGGGTTGGGGTGTAGGTTCGCTGGTCGGCTTGAATGAAGGCGGCAGCATAAGCAACTGCCATGCGGTTAATGCAAATGTTGTGGGTTTGACCGGCATTGGTGGTCTCGTGGGGGCGAATATCTGGTATGGCAGGATATCGGGGTGCTCTGTGACAGGGGATGTATCAGAGAGCCTTATTTACGGGCCCATCTTAGGCTCTTCGGTTGGGGGACTGACGGGGGAGAATAACTTCTGGTCGGAGATTGAAGAGAGCTACACGCGATGCAATGTGACGGGCGATGACTGTGTCGGCGGGCTGGTCGGCACAAACGTGGTCAACAGCACACTTACAAACTGCTATTCATCAGGCAGTGTTACAGGGACAACGGATTATATCGGAGGATTTATCGGTAGAAACCTGGCGGGCACCGAGACACGCTATTGTTATTCGAGCTGCGTGGTGACGGGGCCTGAGGGAACCGACAGTGTTGGCGGACTGGTAGGAAAGATGGGCGGCAGCGGTACGGAATATTATACTTCGTGTTTCTGGGACAGTGAGATAAACGGTAGTTTGCCCGGCATCGGCAACGGAACAGACCCTAACGTCGTCGGCGAAACTACCGCACAGATGCAGACGCAAAGCACGTTCACCGATGTCGGATGGGACTTTGTTGGTGAAACTGTGAACGGCCCGAATGAGATATGGCGAATGTGCTGGGACGGGGGCTGGTATCCGAGACTGGCCCGGCAGTATTACCGCTGGGCGGACTTCGTCTGTCCCGACCGGGTGGATTTGCGCGACTTTTCTTACCTGGCTGGACGGTGGATGCAAACCGATTGCGGCAACTGGGATAACTGCGGCGGCGCCGACCTTGATTATTCGGATACGGTTGACTGGGCCGATGTCGGCATCCTTGCAGGCTTTTGGCTAAAAGGCAGACCTGCTCCAGGCGAGCTGGCTGTACCGTCTGGTGTTGACTTTGCTGATTACGCTTTTCTCGCAAGCCGGTGGCTAGATGAAGAATGTTGGAAATCAAATAACTGTGAAGCTGCAGACCTTGATTTTTCAGGGAAGGTGGACTGGGGGGATTGGAAGATATTGGCGGATAACTGGCTTGAAGGCGCAAGTCCATAAACCGGCGGCGACACCGGCGCAGATAATATCGAAGGGGGGCTTATGGGATGATTGAAATACCGCAAGAGGAACTTGTATTCAAGAGCTCTCGGAGCTCCGGCCCGGGCGGGCAGAATGTAAACAAAGTCAATACGCGGGTGACGGTTCTGTTCGACGTGGCCAATACGAGCGTCCTTTCCGACGGGGCAAAAAAGCGGGTATTAGAACGACTTGCGACGCGGGCGAACAAAGATGGGGTGATACGGGTCGTTTCGCAGCGGCACAGGACACAAAAGGCAAATCGCACGGCGGCCAGCGAGCGGCTGCGGCAACTTGTGGCAGAAGCTCTGCAAACAGAACCGGTGCGCAGGAAGACCAAAGTGCCAAGAGGGGCAATCGAGCGGCGATTAGAGGAAAAAAGACGGCGGAGCATATTGAAACAACAGAGAGCCAAAAGGGACCTGGCTGAAGATTAGCGAGGATTAGGGCCCCAAAAGATACGTCAAGGAACGACACACAATTGCCAATGAGGTAAAGCAGGAAAGCCGGGCGGCGCAGCCCGGCCTTTTTTTGTGCGCTTTTGGCGATAAGAAGGAAAAAATGAAAAAAAAGAAAGATGTTTGTAAACGCAATCTCATTTCGACCCTCTATAATTGTGGATTGTGCGACCGGTAGCACATCCGGGCTATGCATAGCTTAAGGTTTTGAAGGTGAGAAAAGTGGCAAAGATGGATTTCAAGGCGTTGATTGACAATTACAGTGCCGCGGTGCTCAACACGGCGGTTCGTATTTTGCGGGATGCTGAGAGAGCCCAGGACGTTCATCAGGAAGTGTTTCTGGAGATATGGCGGCGGCGGCACAAATACAACGGGCAAACGAACTGGGGGGCGTATCTGTACCGTGTTACAGTGCGAAAGGCCATCGAGCTGGCCAAACGCCCAAGGATGGCGGCGCTTACAGAGCAGCATCAAGACTATGCAGGCACGAATGAGCGGCCGGATGGGCCGTTGAGGGCCGCCGAGCTCCAACAACGAATAGTCGAAAGTCTTGCCGGGCTGCCGGAACGTCAGGCGGATGTGTTTGTGTTGTCGAGAATCGAAGGATTGAAAGCTGAAAAAATAGCCCAAATCCTGGGCTGCTCGCAAGAGACAGTAAGAGTGCATCTGCATCGGGCGCTGAAGCGCCTGGGGCGGGAACTCGCCGAGTATTTGGGCAAGGATTAGGTGAGCTATGAATACGCACGAACAAATCAATGAAATGTTGGTGGATTATGTTCTCGGAGAATTGTCGCATCAACAGTTGTCGGAAGTGGAAACTCATGTGGCTGAGTGTCGGCAGTGCAGCGGTGAGGTGAAACGGCTGGAGGCGCTGCTTGAGTGCACGGAGCAGATGAGAGAATTGTCGGCTGATGAGCAGATGTGTGAATCAGCGAAGAAGGCACTTTTCGAGACTATCGTCACCGAGCAACAGAAAGAACCAACCCCCCGGCCGAAAGTGGGCCGGGCAATTATGTGGAGAATAATCATGAAAAGCAAAATAACGAAACTGGCCGCTGCGGCGGTGATAATTATCGCGGTACTAATCAGCATAAGCCATTTCGGTGGCCCCTTAGCTGTAACAAGTGTTGCATTTGGTGATGTTTTGAAGAATATCCAAGATGCTAAGACGCTAGCTTGGCGAATGACTGTCACAACGAAGGGGCAAGAACCGCAGACGATGCGAATTATGGTTATTGAACCATATTATATGCGATGTGAGTTATCAAATGGGACGGTTTGGATATTAGACCATTCCCAAGGAAAGACACTTGTTTTAGATCCAGGTCGGAAGTTGGCAGTAATATCGTCTACGGCACAGGCAACTCTGGACACATATCACACTTTTAGGAACTTCCAAAACATGGAAGGTGTTTCTGTCGAGCAAATTGGGCAACAACAAGTCAATGGAAAACTGGCCACAGGCTTTTATCTGAAGAGAGGAGACGAAGACGGAGAAATAACTGTCTGGGCCGACCCTGAAAGCAAGTTGCCTATACGAATTGAAACAGTGTTGAAGGATGCTGAAGGGAATGTTTCAAAGGGTGTTACTGAAGATATTGTCTTTGATTGCAAGTTAGACGAATCACTGTTCAGTATTAAACCACCCAGCGAATACAAACAGCAAGAAATTGAAGGGCCGGTTGAACGGCACAGAGCGTTATCTAATCGGAGCCAATCATTAACCCATATGAGTCAAATTCTAAAAGCGAGCTTAGATTATACAGAAGAACACGGAGGTCAATGGCCAGATACTTTGAATGATCTTGCTGGCTACGGCATTGATACTGAAATTCTGATCAACCCAAGCCAATCTGAACGTGAGAATGGATACGTTTACTTGAAGCCGCATGGACGTTTGTCACCATCCCAAATTGTGTTGTATGAAGCATGCGACGAATGGAACGTAGGAATTAATGTTGGCTTTGCTGATGGACATGTAGAGTTCATTAGAAAGGAATCAGACTTCAAGAAACTTCTTCTAAAATAGTCTTATCGTTAATAGAAAGGGCCTGAGATTGAAGTGACATTGATGGTGGAAGAAGAGTACAAGCGTCAGAAGTAGCAAATGTCGCACAAAGAAGGCGAAATCAAGGCTGGGCCGGTTTGGCTTGGCTTTTTTTGTGCGTTTTTTGGGGGTGCGGGGGGGGTTTTTCTAATTTTCTGCACATGCGGCAAAATAAATGCCGAATTTTATATTAAAATCGGTATCTGGGCCGTTATATGGTTAGAGAAAGCCAGACCCGGCTGAGAACAGGCTGGTTTTAGATGCTCCAAGACAGGCGTTTGATACAAAAGCTCAAACGGGGGGACGGGGATGCTCTGCGCGTGATTTATGAGAAATACAGGACGGAATTAGTTACGATAGCGGCCTCGCTGCTGCGTGAAGGCAGTGAGGCTGAGGATGTTCTTCACGATGTGTTTATATCTTTTGCATCCGGCATTATGAATTTTCAGCTTCACGGGAACTTAAAGAGGTATCTGGCGACCTGTGTAATCAACCGCGTTCGGGACAGGCTGCGAAAGAAGACTTTTGAAGTGATTGAAATCGACCGGTTAAGCCAGGTCGATTCGGGTTCGCCGCCGCCGGAGCAATCGGTGATACTCAACGAAAGAACTCAGACGCTGGTTGAGACGCTGGGTCGGATACCATACGAGCAGCGAGAAGTGATAGTGCTGCACCTGAAAGGCGGAATGAAGTTCAGGGAGATAGCAGTGGTCCAGGGCGTGTCAATAAGTACGGTTCAGGGCAGATACCGCTACGGGCTCGATAAGATGCGGTCGGTTCTGAACGAGGAGGCTGTAAGATGAGGTCTTTGGACGAACTGGAACGTTCGATTATGGAGTTGACGGTGGCTCCGACTACGAAGGTGGATAAGCGGATTCTCGACGACGCGCTGACGGCCCTGGGAGAATCGGTACGAATGCAGGGTGTTTTGGAGCCGAGCGCCCGCAGGAGGGTTTTGCTGAGCAGGATAGCCAAGGTGGCAGTTGCGGCGGTGATAATCGCAGCAGCCGTGGCGGCGATAGAAGTCTTCAGGGGGCCGAGCCGACCAACAGAACCAAGACCCACAGTTTGGTTCTCTACGAAAACGGAATTGATAGCACAAGAGCAAGAGCGCATCGTCGATATGTTTGCCGGCGGTGATGCCGGCGGCCTGGCGGCGATGCTTTCCGAGGGACAGTTCGAGAGCAAAGTGCTTGCCGCGTTGTGTCTCGGTGAGATAGGAGACGAGCGGGCTTTGGCGGGGCTGCAAAGACTGTACCTGCTGGGAGAAGAAAAACTCCCGGAAGGTTACACGGAGAACCCGTTTGCCGAGCCGCTTGAAAAGCTCAGGAACCGCATCGAAGAGCAGCAGGCCAAGCCCGGCCCCGCAGCCGACGCGAACGCACCGGGGCAGGGCGACGCCAATGACACTGGCCAAAGCGACGCAAATATCGCGGCGACGCCGGCTGAGACCAAAGTCGTGTTGAGTCTGCTTGTGGTGCATAAAGAGACGGGCGAGCCGCTGGCGGACATCGAGGTTGCGGTGTGGATACAGAGGGAAGGGCCCGATGAAAATTTCAAAAAAGTCACGGATGAAGAGGGACGATGCAGCATTGCCATCGGCGATAGGAAAACAAAACACATCCGCATTGATGTGAGCAAGGAGAAGTTCGTACCGGTGCAGATTGATTTTAGCAGGAAAGGCGACTCAATCGAGATTCCGCAAAGCTATACGCTTGCACTTGAGCCGGGCACCGCCATAGGGGGATTCATTCAGAACGAACAAGGCGAGCCGATAGAAGGCGCGACGGTGTTTTTGTTGGTTCCGCAGCGCCGGCAAGATGCGGTTGAGAGGGTTTCTCTTCGGGACCACGAGGAGAAGACAAACGCTGACGGTTTCTGGCGGTGCGAGCATATGCCCGCCAGGCTGGAAGAGGTCTGGGTCCGCTTAGCTCATCCGGATTATGTCGATGATGAGGTATACGGTACGACGGTGAAGCTCACGGTGGATGAGCTGGTGGATGAGCTGAGAAGCATGAGCAGCGTCGTGGTTATGAAGAAAGGCGTGACGATTTCCGGCAGCGTGGTCGACCAACAATGGCGTCCGGTTGAGGGGGCGAGGGTTGCACAGGGCTCGTCCCGCTGGGGGACGAACTATGCGAGCACAACAACCGATGCGGCAGGCAGGTTCGAGTTCGCCCAGGCCAGAGCCGGCAAGATGGTACTGACGGTTCAGGCGGAGGGATTTTCTCCCGACCTGAAGGAGGTCAGCGTTGACAAGGATTCGCCGCCGGTGGAGTTTCGGCTCGAGCCCGGCCGTACCATCCGCGGACAGATTCTGGATTCACAGGACAGACCCATCGAGGGCGCTTTCGTTGCGGCAGACACGTGGCGAGGGCACCGGTCGGTCAATTGGCGGGTTGATACGGATTCGCAGGGACTCTTCGAGTGGGACGAGGCCCCGGCGGATGAAGTGCTGTTTGATATGGGCAAGGAAGGCTATATGTCGGTGCGCAAGTTCGGGATGAGTCCTTCGGTGGATGAGTACGTGATTGTGATGTATCGTCCGCTGCGGGTAAGCGGAAGTGTCGTTGACGCCGACAGCAATGAGCCAATAGGCGAATTCCGCTTGTTGAGCGGTTTTGTGTGGGAAGAGGGCCGTTCGCCATACTGGGACGAACGTTCGGTGAAGCGGTTCAGGGGCGGCGAATACGAGGTGGAATTCAATGAGCCGCGAGAAGGTTATGCGATTCGTATCGAGGCGGACGGCTATCTGCCGGGGGTTTCAGAGGTATTTACGGACGACCAGGGCGAAGTGGTTTATGATTTTGCGCTTGTCAAGGGCGAAGGACCAAGCGGGGTGGTTCGTCTTGCTGATGGCGGGCCGGCAGCCGGCGTTGAGGTTGTTCTGTGCACAGTTTCTCAGAGCATCCAAATCCGGAACGGCACGATTTCGCAAAAGAGAAACAGGCAGATTGTCACGACCGGAGCCGACGGGTGGTTCTCTTTTCCTGCCCAGACTGAAAGCTATTCGCTGGCAGCGATTGGCGAGGCGGGCTATGCAAATATTGCCGATAAGGAATTTGAGGCAAGCGGTGAAATAAGCCTTCAGCCCTGGGGGCGTGTGGAAGGCAGACTTTTGATAGGCAGTCAACCAGGAGCCAACGAAAAGATATCATTCAACTACAACACACCGCACGAGCAGAATGCGCCGAAGGTTTACTACAGTGATGAGACAGTGACCGATGCGAAGGGGTATTTTGTTTTTGAGAAGACGCCGGCAGGCCGGGCAAGCGTTGCTCGGCAAATCCAGTTGAGGGGGGGCAGTACTTCGACTCATACGGTAGCGGTTGAAGTAAGAGCGGCAGAGACAGTGAGCGTCACTATCGGTGGTACGGGCAGGGCAGTAATCGGGCAGGCGGCAGTGCCGGCCGATTACGACGAGCCGGTCGATTGGACCAGCGTCCACAGCAGCATCACCACCAGTTGGCCACAGCCTCCGTATCCCGATAATTTCCACGCAATGCCGCGGACGGAACAGGTCAAATGGCTACTGAACTGGCAGAAAACCGAGCAGGGCAGGGCGCTAGTAGAGAAACACCTGGTGCCGAGGTATCCGGAGAACGCAGCGGATATGAATGACCAGGAACTACAAGGGTGGTTCGAGAACTGGAGAAAGAGCGAAGAGGGAGAGGCATTTATTCGGCGGCAGCGAGAATCACGACATTATGGTGTTAAAATAGAAGAGGATGGGAGGTTCCGTGTTGAAGATGTTCCGGCGGGAAGATACAGTCTGCATGTAACGGTTCAGGAAAGGCTGCAAGGCAGACAAACGCACGGACGGCAAGAGCTTATCGGCTCACTGAATTACCAGTTCGAAGTGCCCGATATGAACGAAGGCAAGAGCAACGAACCGGTGGACCTCGGAAGGCTTGAGATACATATACAGAAACGTCTCAAGGTCGGCGAGATGGCCCCGCCGTTTGAAGCCGAGACGCTGGACGGCAAGATGATAAAGCTGGCCGACTTTGGCGGAAAGGTACTGCTGCTGAACATCTGGATAAGCCAAGCCAGCGAGTGCATCAGAGAAATGCGGAACCTGAAGGGGGCATTTGACATCTTCGGCGCCGACGAGCAGTTCGCGATGGTGGGCGTGTCTTTAGATAGGAATGTTGAGGACGCCAGAGAATTTGTGAAAGCAAACAAGCTGAGATGGCCCAACTGTTACCTCACCCATAACAGCCGACAGGTTTTCTACAAAGAGTACGGAGCGACCGGTCTTCCATGCACTTTTGTGATTGGCCCGGACGGAAGGATTCTGGCGAAGAATCCAACGCCAAGTCAATTAGAACAGGTTGTCTCCGGAGCACTTGGAATAGAATAGCCGCCGGGGGTTCTTTTGTATCATTTTGCTATCCGGAGCCGATGGGGGAGTGGGCATCGGCGTCCTCGACACCGAACACGTCCCCTGGAAAAAAATGTTTACTGGAGGCGCTCAGATTGAGCTTTGCGTGTTTGTGAGCCGCTGCTCTACCCGCGTATCAAGTGGGTGATTGTGGGCAGATAGGCTCTTAGTATGTGATTTTGAAATCCGCGTATTCGGGGTCCGGTGCGGCATCATCAATTCTGGTTTCTGTTATATAGCCCCGGAAGGATTCTTCGATGTTGCGCAGGCATTGGTCGATGTCGCGGGAATCGCCCTGTGCGAGCATTTCAACGGCGCCGTCGGGCAGGTTTCGGACCCACCCGCCCAGCGCATAACGGTCGGCGATTCTCAGTGCGGTAAATCGAAAACCGACACCCTGAACGCGGCCTGTGAAGACTATACGTTTAGCGGTCACTTTCGAAGAATCACTCAATTTGCCCGGCAGAGGCCGGCTTTGCCGACATCTATTCGATAACGAAGCGTCAACAAATATAACGTGCCGTCAGACAGATGCCGTGACGACGGGGCTATAATAATTGAAGCGGCGGCTTTTTGCAAACGAACAAATTCGGTCAAGAACAGTAGTGTGATATTTAACGGTTCGCAAAAGAGCCGCAATTCGAGTATAATCTCGTGATTTATTGAACTGGTTGATTATGGCGCAGAAGACAAAGAGACAAATTGAGCGAGAGGAGCAGATTTACCAGCTCACGACGCTGGTGGCGGGGGATTTTTCGCTTCAGGAGGTTCTGGGCAAACTGTCGGAAGCTGCTGTGCGGATAACGGGTGTGAAGGCCTGCTCGATTCGGCTGCTGGACGAACAGACGGGCGATTTGAAGATGCGCAGCACTTACGGTCTGAGCGAAGAGTACCAGAGCAAAGGGCCCGTCACAAAAGATGACACGGTAGTAAAAGCCGCCTTTGCCGGCGAGGCGGTAGTTCTTGACGACATGCGGCTCGACGGTCGGGTCAAGTACAAGGAGGCAACAATCAGGGAAGGTCTTGTGAGCCAGTTGACGGTTGCGATGGAGTTCAGGGGCAAGCCTATCGGCGTGCTTCGGCTTTATACACCGAGAGCGATGCATTTTGGCGAAGATGATATTGTGCTTGCCCGGGCGGTTGGTTCACAATGCGCGGTGGCGATAACGAATGCCAGGCTGTATGCCGAAGCGATAGAGGGGGCGCATATCGCGGACCAGATGCGGGTAGCCGGGGCCGTCCAGCGGAGAATGATTCCGGGCAGGGCGCCGCTTATGCCGGGGCTGGACGTAGCGGCAAGTTATATTCCGTGCTTCGATGTAGGCGGTGATTTTTACGATTTTATCAGGCTGGACGACAGCCGGCTTATCGTGGCAATCGCAGACGTGATGGGCAAAGGGATACCTGCGGCACTGATGATGGGCTGTTTCAGAGGCGCGCTTCGGGCGTACACGGACGTGGAATGCAGCAGCGAAAATATGGAGAGGATTATCAGCAGGCTGAACGAGGCGGCGTGCAGCGAGTGCGGCAGCGGGGAGTTTATCTCCCTGTTCTACGGAATCGTCGACGTGAAGAATATGGGGATAACGTACTGCAACTGCGGACATGAGCCTGCGGTGCTGATAAGACAGGGACAAATGATTGAGCTGGACAAGGGCGGGCTGGTGCTGGGCGTTGATAAAGAGGCTTCGTACGAGATTGAGACGGTGGGTCTTGAAGACGGCGACTGCCTGGTTTTTTACACGGACGGGTTAAGCGACGCGGCGAACTTCGACGGGGAATTCTGGGGCAGGGAGAAGCTGCTCGAGACGGCAAAGATGTTTACGGTCGGCTCGGCGAAGCGGATGGTCAAGAATATTCTTGCATACAGGCGGCGTTTTGTCGGATTGGCCGGGCAGATAGACGATACAACGATAATCGTTGTCAAGGTCGACCGAAGGGCAGAGCCGGTGTTTGTGAAGCGGCAGGATTTGTGAAGTGGCGAACCTGGTTGTGACAATTGACGGTACTGCGGCCAGCGGGAAAAGCACGGCAGCCCGTCTGCTGGCGGAGAAACTTGGGGCGAGCTTTCTCGATACGGGCGCGATGTACCGTGCGGTGACACTGGCGGCGCTGGAGGAAGGCGTGGAGACGGCCGGCGAAGAGAAGCTTCTGGAAGTCCTTGAGAAAAACGAATTCAGCTTCATAGCGGAACAAGGCAGGACAATGGTGAGAATCAACAACACGGACGTCACCGAAAGGATACGCGAGCCTGATGTTACGGCCAATGCGAGACACATCGCATCGGCGCCGAGGGTAAGAGCAGAGATGGTGCGGATGCAAAGAGAGTTTGCCGAGAAGCACACGAGGGTTATAACGGAAGGAAGGGACCAGGGGACTGTGGCCTTTCCGGATGCCGACGTCAAGTTTTATCTGACGGCAGATGAAACGGTCAGGGCGAAAAGGAGACAGGCCGAACTTGGAACCAGGACCGGCGAGAGCGTTGCACAACTCCAGCGGGCTATTGAGGAGCGTGACAGAAGCGACCAGAGCCGACTTGCAGGGCCGTTAAGGCCTGCGGACGATGCTATTGTGGTCGATACTACGGACTTGAGTATTGAAGAAGTTGCGGAAAAACTTCTGGATTTTATAAGGGAAAGATGCCAGTAGGAAGACTTAAGTCAATATGGTACCGGCTTAACTGCTGGTGGTGCAGAATTGGGTGCGTCCTGTTTTTTCACCTTCGCATTTACGGGATGCAGAATATACCTGCCAAGGGAGGCTTTCTGCTGGTGAGCAATCACCAGAGCTATCTGGACCCGATATTTTGTGCGGCGTTTCTGAAAAGGCGGATGTGTTTTCTGGCGCGGGACTCACTTTTTGCGAATTGGTTTTTCGGCTGGCTTCTCCGTTCGGTCAACGCGATACCGGTCAGGCGAGGCCAGGCGGATTTATCTGCAATGAAAGCACTGATAGCCAGGCTGAAGGATGGCGAAGCGGTCTGCATATTTCCGGAAGGGACGCGGACAAGGAACGGAAGAATTGCGCAGCTTCGTCCGGGCTTTGGTCTTCTGTGCAGGCGTGCAGAGGTTCCGGTTGTTCCGGTGATTGTCGACGGGGCTTTTGAGTGCTGGCCGAGGCACAAAAAGCTCTTCTCGCCGGGCAAGGAGATTGTCGTTTCTTACGGCAGGGCCGTACCGGCGAAAGACGCAAGAGAAATGAATGACAGAAAACTTGCAGGGCTGCTGACCGAGGCGCTGCGGCGGATGCAAAAGGACTGCCGGGTAAGACACGGCAGAGAACCTTATGATTATCAAGCAGGCAAGGAGTTCGGGGCGAACGCTGGAGACTGAGCCGGCCGTCAGGGGCGGGCTTAGCGCCAACGTGAGAAGCTTCGGTTTATGATGAAAGTTATACTTGCGAAAAAGTGCGGGTTTTGTCCCGGCGTTAGAAGTGCCATAAGTACGGCCGAGGAGATACTGAAACAGCGAAAGCACGTTTACAGTCTGGGACCCATCATTCATAACAAGGACGTTGTGGAACGGCTTGCAAGAGCGGGGCTCAAGACTATCAACAGCGTGGACCGGATACCGAAAGGGACGGTGCTTATTCGCTCTCACGGCGCGGCCCCGGAACAGATAGCCAGAATCGAAGAAAAAGGGCTGAGGATTGAAGATGCAACTTGTGTATTGGTTAAGAGAGTGCAGCACATAGCCAAACAACTGGATGAAAGCGGCTACAGGGTGGTGATTATCGGTGATGAGAACCATCCTGAAGTGAAGGCGGTGGTAGGCTGCGCAAAGGAGGTAACGGTCGTGGCCGACAGGTCGGATTTGCACAAGCTGCCGAAGAATGCGAAATTAGGCGTTATCTGCCAGACCACGCAAAGCCCGGAATACTTTGGTCGAATGGTTGGCGCGATAGCGGCAGTGGACTTCGACGAACTGCGAGTGATAAATACGCTGTGCAAGGAGGCAATAAGGCGGCAGGAGTCAGCGGTGAAACTGTGCCAGAACGTGGAGGTAATGTTCGTGCTCGGTGGGCTGGAGAGCGCCAACACGCGGAAGCTGGCGGAACTTTGCAAAAGACATAACAGCGAGACATTTCATTTGCAAAACTGGAGTGAATTTGATAAAAGCGTGGTTTTTGGGAAAAAAACAGCCGGGGTGACAGCAGGTGCATCGACACCTGAGTGGATAATCGACGAGTTCGTGGGCAATCTGGCGGCCCTGGAGCATGATGTCGAATAAAATAAGTCTTTCGCAAAGGAAAAACGTTGCTATAATTGGGAGCTTTGACCCAAAGTGTATTTGGGCTTTGCATTGGCAGGCGGCTGACGTCATCGGACACATCGGCAAATGAGTGTCGCGGCTGAGCCAATGCGTTTTATATAACTGGTAATGTAGAGTTCAGCTTGTGCGGTGTTGCACAGGGGCCTGTCGGCGTGAATGTGGGGCGTCGGCAGCGCCTGAAAAGAGACTCCACAGAGGAATTGGGTTTTATGGTAGATAGAAATATAGTTAACAAGTTAGGTTTGTCCCAGGACGAGCTCGACAAGCAGGTCGATGAGATGTTCCGTGAGGAGGACGGTGAGTTTCTGGAACAGGTATTGCGGACGAAGGTAGATTCACATCTTCCGGGGGCGATTCTGAAGGGTACCATTGTGACGCGGCTGGGCAATGATGTCATCGTTGAACTTGGCCTGAAGAGTGAAGGTGTAGTGGATGCGGGCGAGTTCGACGAACCGGACGAGATAGAGGCCGGCAGGGAGATAGAAGTTCTTCTGGAAGATATCGAGTCGGCCGGGAGCCTTATCGTGCTGAGCAAGCGTAAGGCCGACCGCATCAGGGGCTGGGAGACGATTATCGAGACGAAGAAGGAAGGAGACATAGTAACCGGCAAGGTCATAAGACGTATTAAGGGAGGTCTGCTCGTGGACATTGGTGTACCGGTTTTTCTTCCGGCTTCTCAGGTGGATATCCGAAGGCCCGGCGACATAAGCAGATTCATCGGTAAAGATGTGGACTGCGTGGTTCTGAAGATTGACGTGGAAGGACACAACATCGTCGTATCCAGGCGAAAACTCATTGAAGAGCAGCGTCGCCACAGCAAGGAGAAGATAATGGCCGAGATAGAGGTCGGCCAATGGCGAAAAGGCATTGTCAAGAACATTTCAGACTTCGGCGTTTTTGTGGATTTGGGCGGTGTTGACGGGCTGCTTCATATTAGTGATTTGAGCTGGGGCAGGATTTCACATCCGTCTGAAGTGGTCAAGCTGGACGAAGAGCTTGAGTGCGTGGTTATCGGCGTAGACAAGGAGAGCGAGAAGATTTCTTTGGGTCTGAAACAGAAGTCGCCGAGTCCATGGGAGAACGTGGAAGACCAGTATCCTGTCGAGGCAAGAGTTCGCGGGACGGTTGTGAATATAATGAACTATGGTGTGTTTATCAGGCTGGAAGAGGGCATCGAAGGACTGGTTCACATCAGCGAGATGAGCTGGACGAGGCGTTTGGCGCATCCTGGCGAGATGGTGAATCTCGGGGACGAAATCGAGGTGGTGGTTCTTAACATCAATAAGGACAAACATGAGATTTCGCTCGGGATAAAACAGACTGAGATTAATCCGTGGACAATCGCTTCTCAGAAATATCCACAGGGCACTATTGTCAACACAACGGTCCGCAGCATGACGAATTTCGGCGCGTTTGTGGAAATAGAACCGGGTATCGACGGCATGATTCACATCTCTGATTTGAGCTGGACGAAGAAGTACAATCATCCGAGCGAGATGCTTGAGCGTGGCCAGCAACTGAAATGCGTTATTCTGAATGTTAACGAGGCGAAACACCGAATATCCCTTGGAATCAAGCAGTTGACAGAGGACCCATGGATTCGGGCGATACCAGAGAAGTATATTCCGGGCCAAATCGTCAAGGGTAAGATTACGAAAATAACGAACTTTGGGGCGTTCGTTGAGCTGGAGCCTGACCTGGAGGGTCTTCTGCACATATCGGAGCTTTCGGACCACAAGATTGACAAGCCCCAGGATATTGTGAACATGAGCGAGGAAGTTGAGGTTAAGATTCTCCGAATCGACCCTGATGCGCGAAAGATAGGGCTGAGTCTTCGCAGGGCTCGTTGGGCTGCAGAAGAACAGGCCGCCGAAAGTGAGCAGACAGAACAGGTGGCCGCATCGGCGAGCGAGGTGGAAGAACCTAAAGAAAAACCGACGACCGAGGAGGCCTCGGCCATGGAACCTGAGCAAATCGAGCAAACATCTGATGAAGACAACGCTCCCGAAGAGCCAGGAGAGATAACTGCCGAGGAAGATAAACCGGCTGAGGAAGAGAAGGCTGCTGACGAGGAGACCGCCGCTGGCGAAGAGAAGGCTGCTGAGGAAGAGAAGCCTGCTGAGGAAGAGAAGCCTGCTGACGAGGAGACCGCCGCTGGCGAAGAGAAGGCTGCCGAGGAAGAGACACCTGCTGAGGAAGATAAGCCTGCTGAGGAGGAGACACCTGCTGAGGAGGAGACGCCTGCCGACGAAGAGAAACCTGCCAAAGAAGAGACACCGGCCGACGAGGAGACGCCGGCTGAGGAAGAGACGCCGGCTGAGGAGGAGACACCTGCCGGCGAAGAGAAGCCGGCCGAAGAAGAGACAGCAGCCGAGGAAGATAAACCTGCTGAGCAAGAGAAGAGCACGGGCACTGGTACCGATAATTAGACACTCTACCAGCGTTACTGTTCCGTCACGCCTATCTATGTAAACCTCCGCGCGCATTGAGCCGATACTGGAGATTGGCTTGCGTGGACGATTGGTTTAATCATCCGGTAAGGAAGCTAAGGTCGAAACGAATTTGCCCTTATGGCCGGGGTCGAAAGATTTGGCCGGCCGGGCGGGAGTTAGCCATAGCATTTGACGCCACCATAAAAGACTATCTGAAAGAAATTGATGAATCGCCGCTTCTGACCGTTGAAGAGGAACGGGAATTGGGCAGGCTTATTATCAACGAGAACGACCCCTGGGCCAGAGAACGATTAGTGCGAAGCAATCTGCGGCTGGTGGTGAACATCGCCAAGAAGTACGGCGGTCGGGGGATGAGCCTTGGTGATTTGATTGCGGAGGGTAATCTGGGCCTGATAAAAGCCGTGGACTATTTCGACCCGGAGCGGGGGACACGATTCAGCACGTATGCAGCGTGGTGGATAAAGCAGAGCATAAAACGTTCGCTTCTGGAGAACGTCCAGCCGGTTCACATTCCCACGTATATGGTGGCCCTGATAAATCAATGGCGTCATACGGCAACGGAACTGGAGAGCAGCCTTGGCAGAGTACCCGACGCTGAGGAGATGGCGGATATTATGCACCTGTCTTTGCGAAAGGCCAAGGTGGTTGACCAGATAGTCAAGATTCTCAGTTCGGTCAGGGACACGAATGGCACCGAAGACTCGAACGAAGAGCAGGCAGGCGAGCTGGCACTGGAGGACCAAAGCGGCGGCAAACCGGAGGACCGGCTGGTTGAGGATGAAGAAAAAGCAAAGGCACTGCGTTTGCTCGACGAAATTGACCCGCGGGAGGCCCGCATTCTGAGGCTTCATTACGGACTCGACGGGAGAAAAGCATTGACGCTCAGACAGATTGGCGAAAAGCTGAAGCTGACGCGGGAGAGGATCCGCCAAATCCAGCACGAGGCCCTTACGCGACTCTACAACTGTATGAACGAAAACTAACACCCAAGGACGCCAACAAGCCTTGCAATTGTTACGCATATCTGTTAGAGAAAACCTTTCATTGAACGAATAGTCCGCACACCGGACAGCGGCGTAACATTTGGACTTATACCAGGCAAGGCAGGTGGACAGTGGCTGAAGAGACGGACGTTAAGAAATACATTCGGAGCATACCGGATTGGCCGAAGAAGGGGATACTCTTTCGCGACATCACGCCCCTATTGGCCGAGCCGAAGGCATTTGGTGCGGCCTTGGATGGGCTGATTGGGGATTTTGCAGGTGCAGAGATTGACTACGTTGCGGCGGTGGAGGCGCGTGGTTTTATTTTCGGTTCGGCGATTGCAGAAAGGCTTGGCGCCGGCTTCGTACCGATAAGAAAGCCGGGCAAACTGCCGTTTGATACCGAGAGTGTCACCTACGACCTGGAGTACGGCAGCGATACTTTACAAATTCACACCGACGCGATACGAAAAGGCGCCAACGTCTTGATGGTTGACGACCTGCTGGCGACCGGCGGAACGATGGCGGCGGCGTGTAAGCTGGTGGAAAAAACAGGTGGCAGAATCGTCGGCATAACGTTCCTTATCGAACTTGCAGACTTAGCGGGCCGGGAAAAACTCCGAGGATACAAACTGAAAACCGTCATATCATATTGAACCGGCGGCAAGACTCCAGCGGCGGCGAAATCGCCAAATACCAGAGTCGATGCACAATTCTCTTGACATTAGTGCGTCAATCAGGTAGCTTATAATCAAGCTGGAGAGAGGCAGGCACTGGTTTTGTCGCAGGCTTTTACGCAAGAGGAGTTCATTCTGTGGCGAAGACGTCACGTTTTGAGCAACTGAAAACGCACGGCTGACGAGGGCGACACAAGAAATGAAGAAACGCGCCTTTATTGCTATTTCAGCGGCGTTTTTTTTGTGGGGGCAGATTCTGGTCCCCAGCGTTTCCGCCGGCCCGACCACGGACCAGGATGCCCGCAGGATTGTTGCAGGCTGGCTCGAATGCGATTCCGAGCCGCTTGGGGCGTCCCTGGGTCAGCAAATCGGCAGGGTCGAAACCTTCAATGATGACAGCGGCGAACCGGCTTATCACATCGTTTATCTGCAGCCGCGGGGGTTTGTTATCGTGGCAGCCGATGACCTGGTTGAGCCGATAATCGGCTTTGCCGAAGGGGGCACGTTCGACCCTTCGCCTGATAATCCTCTGGGCGCATTGGTAACGAGGGACGTGGGCGGACGAGTAGCAGAAGCGCGGGCCGAGACGGCGCATCGGTCGGCCGGGGCGATAGAAGCAGCAGCAAGGGCCAGGGCCAAATGGGACGAACTGGAAGGACTGGCCGAGGGTATCGGCGTAATGGGGCTGTCGTCCATCTCGGACGTACGGGTCGAGCCACTCGTACAGAGCAAATGGGACCAGGGAACTGCGTGCAGCTACTGGTGCTACAATTATTACGCCCCGAATCATTATCCTTGCGGCTGTGTCGCGATGGCTATGGCGCAGGTGATGCGGTATCATCAGCATCCCACCGACGGTATAGGGGTACATACGTTTCAAATCGAAGTTAACAGCACCCCTCAGGATGCAAATACCCGCGGCGGGGACGGTAATGGCGGGCCCTATAGCTGGGGCGATATGGTGCTGGAGCCCGGTTGCAGCAACTATTCCGATGCTCGGTGGAAAGCCATAGGCGCCCTTTGTTACGATGCGGGCGTGACGGTGAATATGAGTTATACTTCAGGCGGCTCGAGTGCCGACACCCGCGACACGAAAGACGCACTGACCGGGACTTTTGACTACGACAATGCAATCAAGGCTTACAACTCCGGCAATAACATCGGCTCAGGCCTCAACGGTATGGTCAACCCGAATCTCGATGCTAAAGACCCTGTTATTCTTGGTATCGAGGGCGCCTCCGGGCACGCCGTGGTGTGCGATGGGTACGGTTATAACTCTTCGACGCTGTATCATCACCTTAATATGGGCTGGGGCGGCGACGACGATGCGTGGTACAATCTGCCAAGTATTAATTCCTCTCCATCGTACAGTTCCGTATACAAGTGCGTTTACAACATTCGGGTCAGTTCCGCCGGCGACGGCGAGATGATAAGCGGTCGGGTGTTTGACCCCAACGGCGATATTATGAGCGGGGTCACGGTGTACGCCGAACCCAACGGTCAGTCGTACTGGATTGGCGCACAGTCCGACAGCAAGGGGATATATGCTTTTGACGACCTGGATTCGGCCACCAACTATACGGTCGGCGCCCTGGCGGACGGATACGTTTTCACCAGCCAAAACATCACAACGGGCACGTCTGTTGATGGTGGTAATACTTCGGGCAACGTCTGGGGCGTTGATTTGCA
>Ga0210003_1001306_pt1 | contig 22111 bp, 35 predicted proteins | sample LantaG_FD_182804 | JGI IMG/M metagenome (GOLD analysis project Ga0210003, IMG submission 182804) | Deep subsurface microbial communities from Baltic Sea to uncover new lineages of life (NeLLi) - Landsort_02402 metaG (SPAdes) (version 2) | ecosystem: Environmental > Aquatic > Marine > Oceanic >... | reverse complement strand
ATATTACCCAGATAGGAATGTACAGGGAAAAGAAAAACGGCAACTATACATGATAGTGCCGTTTATCGTAGTCAATGCTGACCAGTTATGCAATCAATTTATCAATATCTTGTAGTCTCTACGCCATCCCACCTTCGACGTTGAGATTCCTTCACATGATTTGTCATACTCAAACATGAATACGACTCGATTAGGTTCTTCGGACTGATAGGCATCAAGTATGCGGCCTCCCATATGGCTTCTTTCGATATGCCTTTTATGGAAATGTATCGTTCCACCAATTAGCTGCTGGGCCTTCTTAAGAGACAGGTTCCAGTCACCAGATAGATAAATTCCATCTGGCTCGTCATTAGCTGGTCTGATATTGTCGTTATTTGGACAGTGAATGTGTATCTGATTGTTAATTTGTTCTGTCATGATCCTACCTTAGTCTGATAGCATTTCTATGAATAGTTCCAAGCTGTCACACTCCGCTTGGATTATGTCGTTGTTATCATTTTCTAGTCTTTTTATGTTCGCGGACAGCTTCTGCTTCATCATCTTAGTTGTAGCATTCCTGAAACCTATGACAGCAATTGCCATATTAATTACACCGATTTCATCAGCCAGGCCGATGGCTGCACGATACCCCGACTGGTACACACGGTTTTCAGTAGTCAATGGTTTTCTTTTCATTTATTACTCCTGTTAACTTCGGTCTTAACATATCGTCAAAATTGGAAAAGTCAAGATGAAATACCAAAGTGCACTTGACTTATATTCTTCATATGCTATATTAAAAGGGCAAGGTAAAAATATATAAGGTGAAGTATGAGCAACTTAGAAAAATATGTCGATGACAACCTAGAGCGAGAAGAGCCAGAGCATGATTTTGTCGACCTGGGAGATTGGTATTGGGTTAAGCAGTCTAATAGTACAGATCGTATTCTGATGTGCGTCGTTCATATCGGATCCAACTTCGTCAAGTTTGAATGGGAGTCTGGAAGAAATTCATGCATATCAAAGCGTGTTCATTTTGAAGAAATGGATGACATTTGTATCTATGAACCTAATTATCGACAAGTGATTCAGGATAAGGTTGATTACTATCGTAATGCTGCAAAGCAGAACATGCTAGAAGTGCAAGAAATCACTGCAAGATTGGGGGTTACCCAAAGAACTCAATTGACAAGTGGGGAGGCGGCGAAAGGAACAAGTGAATTGGTTTCCTTAAGTGGTAAGCCAGATATGAATGGTTACAAGGCTGAATTGATTCAGGCGAAGGAAAAGGATTTGCCTAAACTGTTCGAAGAAATCGAAAGAAACAACAAAATGATGGCTCAATGGCTATCAGCAGAAGTTCTCCCGATAAAGGCTAGGGCGTCGTTAGGTACTAAGATCATGGAGAAGGTGGGCGAACGCATATACCATGTTGAACTCTATGCTGGGATTACCGAGGAAGTGGTTCGTATCCGTGATGGAAAACCAGCTGACATCAGGACCAAGCTTCATGTGATGCAACGACGTCACTATATGGATGAAGAATGTCTGGCTAATTATCGCATCGGTGGAATGATTTTCAATGATCTGTCAAAATTTGACCAATGGTTGTGTGAAGACGATAACCTTAATAGGATCATGCCTTTTGAGCGATGTATTGTGGCCTTCCGCGTTCGTCGCAATGAGAAGGAACGTCATTGCCCAAACATGAATGGAATGATTCGTCTCCAGTTAAATGAGCTTGATAAAATCACTTTCATGTATATTCGAAATGGTGACATTGTCTATCGAATGAATACTGAAATTAATTTCGATGAAAACATCTTCCCCAACTTAAAAGAATTCAAAAACGATAAATTGTGGGGACGTGTATATAGTGGTATGGTAAATTCGTTTATAAGTGACAGTCAATATCATGAATTGGTTGAAAAATATGAACGTGAAAAGGCTGAATACGAACGCAATAACGAATTGAGTGAAAAATGGAATCATGACAACCCTGATCATAAAGAGGGAAATCCATATTTTGGAAAAAACACCTTCTTTCATTATCGAAATTTGAGCGATTATCATCCATTTAGTCCAGATGATATCTATTATGATGATATGCAGAAAAAGTATCAGGACGAAATGAAGAAGTACAATCGTGTGGCCTTGATCATTCAGGGGCTATATGACCGCAGTGAGGTGTTCCATCCCCATCCTCCCATCCAAATATGGACTAATGAAGGATTTGACCAAGCTGTCAAACTGGTGTATGACAACGATAGAGCTTTGACGGCTGGTAAGAAGCCTGATTTCGAAGATTATCGTTTGAAATGCAATCTGTCCATTAAGAATGGTTCGGTCGTTGTCGGTCAAGAAGACTACTGGTTGAGGAAAGAAGCTAAGAAGGAACGCGAACGTATCGACAGATCATGGCGACAGACTGATAGCTATAGGCCGAAACGTTTTCGTCCATGGGGAAATCCTGGCCCAGGGTACATTGCCATTGTCAGTAAGTTCAGTAAGAAGAGACAGATGTGCACGTTTGAATGGCTACGTGAACGTAGTGGATCTAATTACGACAAATGGGGGCAGAGACGTGACCCCCATATCCGTACTACGGTGTCAGTACCTGTGTCTGTGTTGTTTAACGTAGACGCCTACAAGCCTGGCGACTACAAGCAGTTCTATGAAGACCCCAGAACGCGGGCAGAGTACCTTCAATGGGCACCAATGCTGATCATGGCCGAGGAATACCATGCAGGCAACGTTAAGCTCAAAGACGTCTATGAAATTTTTGCAAAAATAAATGGCACTTGTTATGAATGGGGTTGTGACAAAACAACAAATAGATAGGATCCTGAAAATCTCCAAGGCTATCGCCCCAGCCCTTTATCTATGAGTGAAATTAAGCCGATCATCAAATTGATGGAGAAGCTTGAGTGTAAGGTGGCTCGTGGAAAACTCAACCTGAGAATTCCTAATAATGCCGACGAATCATAGTCTTGCGGCTTGATATTCATTGACGCCATGCTATATTTAGACAGTAAAGGAGAGTAAGATGGACCAAACTGATTCAAATGTAGGCTGGCAACGTCTGGCTCATGATGTCGAGTTACTGGCGTCTGGGAAAGAGCTAGATATTGATGACGAAGTAACTGAAGATGGCCGCGAGATTGTCGGATGCGATGGTCGTGAAGACATTGAAGGCGTGACTAATGGAGATCTTTAAAAAAGCATTTCGTTGTTCTGCACCATGGACTTATAATACGTTATTGGTCTATGCCGAAACTGCAAGTCAGGCGAGATACCAGTGCAAAGACAGGCTAATGAATGACTGTATAGTACGTCTTTCTAGCTCATCGAGACCTGGACCGCTGAATGGCGAATGGTTTTATGATGAAACGTATAGTTGGCTGGACATTAAGGTTCGTAGAGATAAAGGTAATGATCTCATGCAACCAGTGCCAATGGAAATTTGCAATTCATTGACTAAGGAACAGATTCACATCGTTGCCCACTCTAATGGTAATGATAGTACCACTCCTGGATTTCGCAATCACTATTGTTGTAGTGCCGACAATCCAGATTTATTGCAATTGGTTGAACTAAAAATCATGAATGGGCCATATAACAATGGTCTTATGGGTGGAGGTGAAGCATGTTTTATTTTATCTCCAATGGGGACTAAGGTCGCCATGTCACTCCTTCCCAAAATGAGAAAAATAATGGAATTTGCATAATGAAAGTATATGTTGCATCTCCAAAGGGATTTTCTGAATTGGACAAGATTGGTTATATGGTATTTTTGACCAAGCTGCAGGCGGATGCTTTAGTTGATGTGATTGATCCTTGGGCTCTAACTTCTGCAATTGAAATCGAAACGGCTAGATTAAAAGGGCTGTCTGAATTGCATGAAATGGATATGACATGTGGTGAACGAAACCGTGATGGCATTGATGAATCTGATATGGTAGTTGCGATATTGGACGGACCAGACGTGGACAGTGGTACTGCAGCCGAAATTGGCTACGCCTATGGTATTGGCAAGAAAATCGTCGGTTATCGTGGCGACTTCAGACCAGCTGGCGATAATGCTGGGGTGACTGTAAACCTTCAGGTGGAGTACTTCATTCGTACTTCTGGAGGAACCATATTTTCAGATATTTCAACCCTATGTAAGCAGCTGTTCATATTCTCAGGTGATAACTTAAGGTTAAAACATGTCAAAAATAGTTGAAATAACCGGCAATATCGTCATGTCAGACAAGTGTCATGAATGGTGCCTTCTTCCATATCCCAATCATCCAAAGGGATGCCCAAACTATGGTAAGAAAGTTGGGTGTCCTCCAGACGTCCCATATTTGTTTGATGCTATGGACATGAGCAGGCCAGCGTACTTTGCATACATCAAGTTCGATCTAAAGACTCATGCAGAAAAACTGTTGATCAAGCATCCAGAATGGACCAGCCGGCAAAGCAGATGCTGTTTGTATTGGCAGGGCGGCGTTCGTCGCGACCTAAGGGAATTCTGCAATGAAACGTGCGAAGGTACTAGCATGGCATATTCTACTTGTCCAGAAGCTATGGGAATGAACGTCATGCGGACGGCCACCAAGAATGGGATACCAATTGACATCAAAGCTAGGGAGTTCGTCTACAAGATCGCTTTGGTAGGATTTCCAACTGGATATCCAGAGATATGGAATGCCTAAGTGTCTGAAATGCGAAAAAGGATTCCATGCATGTTCATCATGTGGATTGGATCACTCATGGGAGTATGACTATTGCTCGGAGTCTTGCTGGGTAGATTCTCAGGACTACCTCGACAAAGAAGAAGAGTTGATGAAAGTTATGCGTTATCTGCCTTCAAAAAAGTGGATTATTTTGGAGGATATCATCGACGATGAATATCTTCCAGTGCTTGAAATACAAATAAGGAAGTTGAAAAATGAACATTGAAGGACAAATAAAGTCGTTGGACGACTGGAACAAAGAAGCGGCTAACATTGAAGAATTGGTTGAAGTGAATGAAAGCGAGATGACCAAAAAGCAGCAGGAACGCTTTGCAGCCGGGATCCAGCCAGTTGTCGACAAGTATGACAGCAATTCCAAGCTGGCCAATAAACGTCGTAAACTTCGTAATAAGATGTCGAAAAAATCAAGAAAGAAAAACAGAAAATGAATGGGGCGAATCATGAATAAATTGGAAGAAATACAAGCTCAATACAAATTTGGATATCCAATCTTGTGCAAGATCGCCCAGATGACTGACGATGAAATCAGGGAATTCGTAAGGAAAGTGTTATCCTTAAGTGGCAAGAAATACCCCCTCATCGTCAACTCCGGCAAGGTTGAAAGGACAATTTCTGACTCATGTTGGAAGGAAGTTGCAGTTTATTACTACGATCATGTCAAGATTGATTGGATTGGAGTCTACTTGCACGCTGAGCATGGAGTTAGGGTGCCATTGATATTATTCAATGAAGAAACCAACATTCTGGTAAAGCATATGATCCCAGAAGAGTTGATTCCCCTGACGTTCATTCAATATGGAACTGAACTGGAGGAGGAAAAATGAATAAGGCATATGTCATATGTGCAAACGATTCGGTGGAGTGTGTATCTATGGATGAAGAAAAAGCCGAAGGCGAGTTGGAAAGGATAGCTAAAGAACGATACGACGCAACCAATGGGTTTAATTCGTTTGGGAGGAAAATGAGCTACGAAGAATATCGTAGACAAGTGTACTGGCACATTCATGAAGTGCCGGTAATTTGACAAAAGCTAAGACATCAGCTTCCTAATGTCTGACGAACTTTCTGCCAAGCGGAATAATCCGTCTTGGCATAGCCACATGAATGGTCTGCGAGGTTCAATGCTCAGATAGATATTTGACTTGTTCAATCTTCTTATATCTTCTTCCGGAATGTCATCGTCAGCCCTGTACAGGGTCTTAAAGCAATCAGGGCATATCTCATTTAGGACATCAATCCATTGATCGATCGGATCGGGATCAACCATCGTTTCGATATCAGCCTGAATTCCCAATACAACCAATTGCCTGGACATAACGTCGACACGTTCTTCGATCGGAGGATTGGAAGTCTGGGCTGACCCAATGACTATCACAAGCCTCTTGCTTTTTGACTTGCAATTCAGTATGTCCGAATATGCAGATTGAATGAGTTGGATATGACCAGGGTGTAGGATGTTGAACCGCCCCAGTACTATGGACGCAATTTCTTTAGACTTTCCTGTGGAATCCATGACTCGTCTCCTCGTTTCATCCCACCTCTTACTTTTCCGTCTTTCCAAAGTGAGATATATTCTTTTGTCGATCTTCCTTCAATGTCGAAGCCACACATCTCGATCGCTCCCATAAGGGTGTGGACGACCGTCTTAGTGCCGCTACAGTAGCCACAGGCGACAATGTGTGCCTTCTTTCCAGCAATGGCCTTCCTGTCGTCCTTTTCGGTACAGAACCCTAGTCTGGATAGAAAGGCCAGTAGTTTTGGGGATGGGAAGTCGAGATATACGGGGGATCCGAACATTACCCTGTCACTATCCTTGATTGCCTCGAAAAGTTCTTGGAATTGATCCTTGAAACGGCAACCCATGACGCAGGTATCGCAGAATCTGCAGGCCACAAGGTCATCATCAAGATGATAGAATGTAGCCATCATGTCGTATTTCTCGATTAGTCTTTCAGCTTCGGCTTCTAGGGCGGCTATTGTAAATCCGTTTTTCCTGTAGCTACCGTTTATAATAGTCAGCTTCTTCATGTTCTTCATGTTCTGACATCCCACATGGTTTCATAACCTTCTTTGAACTGATCAGCCAATTCAATGAATCTGTTGTGAAGGGTGTCATTCACGGCGAACTCTCTGACATTACGGTTGTAGAATCTTGATGTGTAATATCTCCATTGGTGCCAAATTAGGAAGAGTGACATTTTCTTTTGAAGTTTCTTATTTCTGACTAGGAAAGGCGTCTTGCTATCATAATACTTGTAGTCTTCTCGATCGACATAAGCATAGTATTTATCCCATAGGGCCGTCCCCGGGAATGGCATCAAGAAGTTGCCGCAAATCATTTCAGGCCTGAGTTCCTTCAATCTGTTGTTAAGAGCTGCGTAGAATTGTGTAGCCGGCTCTTTGCCTATTATTTCGAGTGGATTGACAATGAAGGACAAGTATACGAAGACGCCATACTCATGCAGTAGTGCACAGGCCTCTGTCAGCTTTTCGTTTTTCTGGTAATCCTTGGTTGGATCCTCAAGTCCAAGGCAGACCATATATACTCCTGCCTCTACCATCGCCTGGACCTTCTTCTCGGTGATCGTGTTTGCCGAGGCGAAGAGATACAGCTTTGGTTTTTTCACCTTTGGAGTCGGCAGCAATTCGCCAATCATTTGCAGGCGCCGCTCCCAGTCTCGTTGCATAAAGAAGTTTTCGTCGCGTATGAAACAAAATTCTGGTCGGTACATCCTGATATTCAGCAACTCTTCTTCGACGAGCTCCAGCGGCTTGGAAACCACCTTGCTGCACATGATAGGCGAGGCACAAAAGTCGCATGGTGGTTTCATGCTGCATCCAACCGACGTATTGATTGAAACGCAGGTTTGTTCTGGCCTCTTGTCTGGGATAACTTGCTGGTTCTTGTAGATGTCGTAAATTTCTCGTCGTGGAATACGTTTATCAGTGACGATCCCGGGGACGATCTGGCCTACTTGTTCCAGAGTCTTGTAAAGAGAATCACATGGTCCTTGGACAATCTTCCATGCCAGATTAGTAAACTCTTGAGGAAACGTGGTAGGGTGATATCCGCCGACGACAATCTTATTTTGGTCATGACGCATGGCCCACTTTTCAAACTCCTCCATTCCGGAGATGTATACTGAACATAGGTACATGTTGACGTCATTGTCATTGAAGTCTCTGTTCTTGAAGCTGTATTCAACATTGTCGCCATCGGGGGCGACAGTCAGTATGCTTGGCTCCAAACCAAGTTTCTCGGAACACTCTGGGAATGTCATCAAAATGATCCGATTCTTTCGTCTGGTTTGTTCAAAAATGTCTTCAGGATTGTATTCCTGCCAAGTCAGGTTACCATGAAGTGTCATTGGTTATTCCTTTACGGTAGTAATGTTGTTAATGTACTTGTCACCAACTTCAAAAGCTCTCTTGATTGCGGCTTTATTCATTGCAATCCATTTTGCGAAATCGGCAGGTGCCATGTCATCCATGTCGGCAAATGATATGTCGTTTTGAATGACTGGCTGAATTTCTTCAACCACCTTGCGTACAAACTCATGATCGATGGCTTCATCCAGTGATTCAAAAGTTTCGCCGTCTGATGTTTCGAAAATTTCGCGTTTGATAATTTTGGGTTCCATACTGCATCTCCTGTTTATGATACATTCTTTTGTACATTGGTTAATATAGCATGTCTCAATATGTTTTCAAGAATAATGGAATCAGATAATACTTTTTGAAGTTGAGGTTGAAAAAGTCGTAACCTATCCTATAGTAGTTTACCGCCAAGGGAATATTTATTAGGAGAGACTAATGTTTGAAGATTTAATTAATTCTGGAAAAGTTGAACAGGCAACTGAAGAAGATCTAACAGAGAAAGATAAGTTGGGATATTTCCTTAATCAAATGGGAGGTGTTGCATTCTTCCTTGGGGCAACCGAAACCATTCTAAAACATGTCGACCAAGCTTCTAAAAAACACAAGAAATGTCAAATGGCGATTAAGTTTTTACGTGGTGCCATTCCCACAATTGTGTTAGGTAAGAAAATCTATAATGCTGTACATAATACTATTAATTTGGGAAGGCATATTAAGAATTCCTGGGAACTTCGTCGGGAATATTCCATTGATCAACTAAACGCTGGAGACTTTTGCTGTAATGAGGAATTGATAGTTGGCGATTGCTTGGCTGAATGGCTGTTAAAATTGCCTCATAACAAGAATATTAAAGCCATCACAATGATACATCTGAATAATGATAAAAAATTTAATGAAGTTAGTTTCGTTTCTGAGTCTGGACATTATGCATTGACGTTGGAATTAAATGGAAAGAAAATAATATTCATCATCATGGCTAACATGGTAATGGGACAGATTAAATTAAGTCGTGGTGTAGAAGTTTTCTATAATTATCAAGAGTGGGATGGTGTAGGAGAATCTGATAGTCGAATAATATCCATTTATCGAGAGTTGGTTGCGTCTTTTATATTGGACTTCGACATTAAGAAAAACATTATTGTATGTAACGGTTCCGCCATAGAATCGCAGCCAAGAATCAATATCAAATACCCAGTATATCAATGTTGTGACGATATGAAACGTGAAATAAAGAATGTCATCAGTCGAAATGAACGTCGTACGTATGCATTCATTGGTGAAGCTGGGTGTGGAAAAACGACATCTCTGCTAAGCATTTCTGGAAATTTTAACGATTTTCCCGTGATTATGGCCGATTGTAATGATATTGACAATGTCAAAGGGGCGTATCTTCTGGCTAGCAGTGTATCGCCATGCATTGTCATATTGGAAGACATCGACCAAATGAATTTGAGTAGCAAAAACTCTTCAGATTTAGGGACTGTAATCAGGTTTCTGGACTCAAGCTATGAATACTCCAAGGGCGTTGTTACAATTATGACCATCAATGAACCAAGGACGATTCACCCCTGTCTGATGAATAGACGTGGACGTGTCGACAGAACATTCTATTTCGGCCCACCCAATAAGAACGAAGAGGTTATTGAGGTCCTTGAGAACTCATTGTTGGATGTGGAAGGCATGGACATGTCGGACTTGGATGAAAATGAATGGCAAGATGTGGCATCACTGATTGTCCAAAAAGGGCTAACTCATTCAGATATCAATGAAATTGTCAATTACTGCATGTTGAATAAGAGAAAAGAAAAAATTGACCAAGACATTGTTATGCAGGCAATTAATGCAATACTTCAGTCTATCGATAATATCAAGGGATGTGGATGTGGAAGTGAAATAGATGACATGCCATGTGTTTCTTTGGCTCGTTCAGCCACCTTTTTAGATAAAATGTAGAATAAAAAAAGGGCCAGCAAATACTGCCGACCCTTTTCTTTTGATCTGAATTTAGAACCGTATAGGTTCAGCTTTCTTGATGTCGATTTCACGTCCGTGGTTACGGACACTGATGATAAACTCTCCAGTGTTTTTCCGAACAAAGCTCAATAGCCTCTTTTCGGCTGGGGCGAGGCGAACTTTTGATCGTTTGAAGCTACGCCTTTGAACGATCTGAAGTGCAGGCGGCTCTTTATATTCGGTATCCTCTTCCAAAACCTTGAAGGTGAGGAAGATCACTTCACTGGCAGAAACTACGATTGCCGATTGGGTCTTGATGCAGTCTCTGATGTCTGAATAGTTTGTCTTGGTGATGCATGGTAGAACTTTGACGATCCTGTTCATGGCGTCGTACTCTACTGGGAATGCTAAGAAGTATTCTCCTTGATGTTCCTGGTCACCTCGATAAAGTTCTTCTACATCGGCGGCCATGTTATCTGCAAACATTGTAGCGGACTGATGTAGAGTGTCGTCCTTCCATATCAAATAGAGGATATGGAGAAAAGAGATTTCTATCTCGTCAAGCTTAAGCCATGTTCCTTCTTTGTTGAGTTTCTTTGATGGTTGGATGGCGTGGAGAAACACCTTTGTCTGGTTATCAGTTGCTCCGATGGCCTTGGCCAAATGGCTCCTACGATATTCCATGACAATCTCCTTCTGTTTTTTCATGTTACTTACGATGGTATTAACTATCGTGATATGCAGGTGACGATAATCCCGACAATTATAGTGAGGATCACTGCATCTGCGATTTTGGCCCAGAGTGGCATAATTAGCCACGTAAAGACCACTTTAGACAACAACCTACTGGTCATCATAAACTTCGTCCTCTCAATATGTTTTGCTTTTAGGTTATGTAACAAATATAATATGAATTACGTTACAAATATAACATAAATAATACCATTGTCAAGTTTGAATGGAATTTATCTGTTTCCAAAAAAATATCAAGTGAATTTGAATTTTATTTTTTCAGTGCTATATTGAAGTGCCATAAAATTAAATGCAAAATGGAGAGATTGAATGAAATTCTATCAACAGGGCGATGTCCTTATTAAGCACACGAAAAAGATCCCAAGTGAAGCCGTCAGAGTTCGTCATACAGTTTTGGCAGAAGGTGAAGTGACTGGGCATGCCCATCGTGCATCTGGAGAAGGTGTTGTTGTTATGGAATTTGACGGTACTCTTTTTATGGATGCTCCAAACGGCGCCGAAGTTACGCATGAAGAACATGGTCCGCACACCATACCTCCTGGAATCTATGAAATCGGAATCGTAAAAGAGTACGATCATTTTGCCGAAGAAATTCGGGAAGTAGCAGACTAAGGAAAGTTATGAGAATTCCTCAATTCCTTCGTAGCTGGACATCTTTCGCAATCAGCACGTCAACTGATCGTGCTGAAGCAGAAGAATCAGTTCTTGAACTGTATGACCACTTCAATCTCAAAACTGAGAAAATATTGTGGGTCGACGACCCTGTTGATGGATGTCTCATCAAGGCTATGTTGAAACACTCTATTCAGGATCATATAGCGAAGAGTCCATACAGTCGAGTGAATCTGTTTCTGAGTCCGTTGACCGATATGGCAGAAGGACAGAATGAAAAAATAGAAGAGGTGCATAACGCGACAAGAGAGCACCCTATTCTAGGTAATTTCATCAGATCTGTTCAGTGGGCAGTCTACAAAGAGATCGAACGCATGGTTAAGTATGGTGAAATTAAGTCAAGGATTAAGGAGCTTTCACATATTCATGATCTCCCCATTATGTTGAAAGACATTTCGGAAGTCAATATGATCGCATGGATGGCGGCAGCCACAGCTGGTACATTCAATTCATCTTGGGTTACTAGTATGGATTATTTACATTTGAATGAACGTAAGCCAGCCATATTGGAATCCTTGGTCAAGTGTGTCCATAACTTAGGAATGTTCTGGGGAGGTCCAATAACCGTCATCTGCGAGAAACCAAAAGTCGTATCGGTAAATGAAAATGGATTCTGTAGTCGAGATGCTGGTGCGATCGAATTCAGTCGGTCAAAGGCTCCTATTCTGAATAATGTTCAGGTTCCAGAATGGTTGGCCTACACTCCTTCAAGCAAGATAGATCCAAAAGAGGTTTCTAAGATTGAAAATGCAGAGATTCGTCGAGAGTTCGTCCGAAAAGTCGGAATTGAACGAATTTGTCATGCACTAAATTGTGAAGTTGTTGACCGTCAGGGAGAAGTTTATGAGCTGATCCTTTTGGACATTGGAGATGGCAGACGTCGGGAATACCTAAAGATGCGTAACCCGTCAATTGACACCTTCCATGTGGAGGGCGTTCCTCCTGGAACTAAAACAGTTCAAGAGGCTCTTGAATTTAGAAATGGAACTGGATCAAGTCCACTTTATTTAACATGAAAAATGATCATAAAGTAACTTCATGCCGGACAGTCGAATGTTATTTAACTGTTGGTTCTCAAGTGAGATACGGAGGAAGAACGGTATCGTATGATGAATTATGCGGGTATGTTAGCCAGTTCCAAATTGATTTTGAAGAAGAGCATGGCTACTTTTGTTCAGTTCGAATTTTAAGATCTGAAGTGATAGTTCAGAAGTACTATGAAATGTGTTATGACATTCATGTGGTGAATTATCCCAGATTTCCATTTTGTGAGGACTTTATTTTTAACTTTGCAAGATGTTTGACGAAATACCTGTTGGTCAAAATGGACCAGAACAGGATATCGTTATTCATGTCTGGTGAAACAGAAATGTACGAGGCGTCTGATTCAGAAAATAAAATCGTTCATTCAGATTGACAGGAAACCGATGGGAGAGAATATTGGTTGATGCTAATTAAAATTTGATGGAGAATTGAAATTTTGAAATGATAGGTTTATTGGTTGGTTTTTCTATCATTGCCGCATTATGTGTATTCGAGTGGGCCAAGAAGCATATGAGAAAAAGAGCGGTAAGGATAGAAACGGCCCGTGTGCGTCTTTTGTCGATCGCTGGTGAATTCCAGAGTATGATGATTCATGATATTATTGACGACGATCCTCAGAATCAGACGATCTGTACAATGATGCTTGCAGTCTGTAACAAGAGAAATCTCATGACTCTAAAGCAGACATTGAAGGCTAGGGAAATAGACGACATAGACCTAACTGTAATAGACTTATGTGAAATTATAGATGTCAGATCTTCAAAGCTGGGGGAATTCATTGTAAGGTTCGAAGAAGAAGCTAGGCGTGCTCACCCTATAATGAGCCGCCTGGATAACTCTAACGACTATCTTGACTTCTTCCTAAGGTTCTACAGGTAGGAAGCGTTTTACATCCCCAGCAGTTCTTCATCTCGGCTAAATAGATCAGCCAGTTCTGAATAGATGTTCGTTTTTACCATGTTATGCCAACGCTCATAATCAGCTTTACTTAAGAAGAAGCTACCGTCGATGATGTATTTCTTGGAAAGCATCATTAAGAAGAATTTTTCGCGTCCGGTACGCCATGCTGAGAAATCCAAATGAGACATTTCCTGACGAAGAGAAACTGCATGCTTTGCAGCTTCAGTTGTTCCAAGTGGATAAAGGTCAAGTCCACAGACGGTCCACTCCCTTACACTAAGGTCGGGAACTTCTGGGCCGAGTACTTTAGCAGTCGCTTCAATCATGGAACATACATCTTCTACATGTTCGTCAGGATATCCCATCTCTTTAAGATACTTAGCCGCCTCTTCAGCACTTTTCCTTTCGTTCTGGCCGGCAGGTACTCCAAAGTCATAGACTATATCGTGAAACATGATCGCATGCACTTGAGCCAAGTCCAGATCTTTTTTGAGTTTCTGGGCATTCATCAAGGCTTCTGCGATATGATTTATATTGTGATATTGACGGAACTTACTGGTGTAGGATGTGAACATTGCGTACAGAGGATCTACTGGTAGTGGTGTATTCATTGTCATTCTGTTCCTAAAAAGTTATGCAAACCTACTTATCAGGTATTTCGCACTTGGTTGATAGCCTTTAGCGGCTGCAACTCAAGCCCAGGATGGACAGTCTCATCCGATGAGCGAATACGTTCCAGCAAGATGGATTTCACTTCTTTGAAGTTGGTCCATCGACCTATCTGTTGATCGTGTGTTCTTGCTAAAACGTTTTTCGCTGCGTTTTGGTCTGCGTGCAACTCGACCCCACACCTAGTGCAGTAAAACGAATCCCCTTTACGTGTCCCGAAAGACCCGCAAAGAGAACACGTTTGCGACGTGTATGCAGCATTAACCAAAACAATCGACGCACGGCGCCGAACAGATACATTCTCAAGAGCTTCTGCGAGCTTTCCCTTTACCCACGCGGAAAGTCTGCGATTTTGATTTTTCCCCAAATACTTTCTCGACTGAATTGGAGACGTTAAATCCTCAACCGCTACTAGTTCGGCCTTGTCGAATACTGAGTTGGCGGCTTTATAAACGATGTCTTGCAATAACACTTCGTGCTTTTTTTTGCGGGCATCTAATTTTTTTCGGCCTAAATTGTTGGTGTGTATATTATCCGCCTTGTGCGGCTTATTGATGGCTACCCCGTAAAGTTTGTTGCGTCCTTTGTAAATATCTTTCAACTTATTCGAATTGGAGGTGATTTGTTTCCCCAACCCTTCACCGTGAGTGTCCCCGTCTGAGTCAATAAATGCCTCAGTGAAGCCCTTATCTATGCCTATTTCGCCAGTTCCACACGGGCGCCCCTCAGACGTGATAAGATGATGCACTTCTACAACATCTTTTACAATAAGCCGTATAGTGCCTTGTACGGGGTGATTGGTCGAGAGCGGAATTGCTATGCGTTTACCTCGCGTCATTCCTTGGACACTCAACCAGCCACGCCCGCCTTTTTCAAACCAAGTGTAACAACCAGTATCAAGAATAATCTGATTGTTGACGTGGGTGTGACCATGCTTAAAATACTTCCGCATCAAACGCCTGAGATATGCGTCTTCTACCCATTCGCCGTTATTTAAAGCCCGGCATAAACATCTCCTGATCATTTGGTCCGTGTGCTTCTTGAAAACCCTTTTTTTTGCTTTATCAGCAGCGGCAGCCCTATACGCTTTGATGTCCCCATGGGTATCGATCACCGTCGCTTTCCAAAGCCTGGCGGGGATGTCTTTGATATATTTAGAAGCAACCCATTCGTTACGAATCTCTCTATGACCTTTATTAACCCCTGAGATCGAGCCAAAACGGTTCCAGACGTCTATCCTGACACGTCCCAAAAGATCAGCTATATGGCGTAATTCCGCTAATTTAGAAGCGGTAAGTTTTTCGCTGTAAAAGATTCTAGTTACTTTCATTTTCTGCCGCCTCGCGAATCTTTTTTTTATAGCTCCTCAAACCATACAGCCTACAACTAAACGTATGGACGATGGTCATTAAATCTTCGACCATTTCCTGTTGTGGAGATAAGCTTTCTTGATTAACAATCACAATCTCACAGCCATTTTTATTAGCCATATGACTGATAAAATCAAACCCAAATCTAGCCAGCCGGTCTTTATGAGCTATCATCACTTTCCCCACTTCGCCGCTGGATATCTCATCCATTATTTTTAAAAATTTCTTCCTCTTGAAATTCATGCCTCCGCCAATCTCTTGAACCCACTCATCAACGGGTGTCCCTGCTGCACGGCAAAAAATCTCCATAGCCTCTACCTGAGATTTTAAATCGTCCTTTTGACCATGTGACGATACTCTGCAATAAACAACAGTTTTCCTATTTCCCTTTTTTATGCCGTAGTAGGCCGTTAGGTCATCATCATCATAAAATCTATGACCGGTCGGGGTTCTCTTGGCCTTTAGAATACCGTTCCGGTCCCATCTGCGGAGGGTATCAACGGACTTGCCTATTTTTGCTCCGAACTCGTGTGGTTTGTATATACTGTTCATATACATAAGTATACACATGTTTGCATAGGAAATCAAGTGTTTATTCTACCTCCTATGATTGACAAATACAGTTCATTCACTTTATCAACATCGATTTCATCTGGCAAACGTGATTCCTGTTCTAATTTCGACATCTTTTCTTGATGTTCTTCTACGATCTTCATGACATCATCATATTTGTAGATACCGTGTCTAATGCCCATAAGAACATCTTTCTTCGAACCAGAAAACCGTATGATTGGTCCATTACCCTCTAGGATGCTTGTACAGCTCCATATGAGACGAAGACAATGCATGACGTTCTTACAGTCATACTCGGTCTTTCCGCTCTCCTGGTCGCGATAACGGGCTTCATTACGATTTTTCTTCCAGTCCCAGTAATTCTTCCAGTCCTTACGGGACTTCTCGTACTCTTCCTCGTTAAAGATTAAGAGTGCACAAATGTTCTTAATCTCCTGTCCCTTCTCGATAGACTCGGTTACAAGCTGTTGATTTTTACCTCGGAAAACTCCCTTAGCATTGGGGACGTCATATAGCCTGTAGATATTGTGGGAATGTTCCAGCTTGGCACATGCCATTTTTGACAGGTCTATGTCATATCCTTTGGGACATTCGCATAGTTTGATTGGACGCATTGGAAACTCTTTTGGATCATCGCTATAATTACATTCCCATGCGTCACTCATGGAGCTTGAAAATAGGGGGATGACCCAACAGAAGTCAAGCTTGCTTGGCGGATCTTCAGGCTGTGGGTTGTTAATCCACTTGTTAACCCCCTTGCATCGTTTTATTTGCTGAGTCGAATATCCCCAGAAACTGTCGAATGTCTTCTTTGAGATGAATAGGTCACGATTGACAATTATCTTTTCCATTTCAGCAGTGCAAACCTTGATGCAATCGTCTGGCATGAAAAGGAGTTCTAGGATATTTGGGTTGCTGCCAATTGCCAATTCGAAAAATCTCTTGAGTTCGTAGAATTGGATGTCGTTTTTGTCATCCTTGATCAGGTCGTCATATTTTACGAGGCCCAGTAGCTCTTCATTTGGGCGCCGGAAGATTCCCCGGATGTCTATGTCTGAATCTGGCGTATTAAGTCCATAGGCTACGCTGCCAGCCACGCATTCGAATATCTTGTTGGGGACATTCAAGTTCATCTTACCAGTTCCTTTGATTTCTGATAGAATTCATTTTCTGATATAACTAAATCGAAGTTGCATTCTGTCTGGTGACCATCTATGGCATTACATTTAACAAGTTCACTTGACTTGCTATAAACCTTCATAGCTCCAGTATTGTCAATAAATATGGTCAATTCTCCACAACGATGCTTTTTCATACACTCTCCATTTGGTGAATGTATGGCCTATAACCACTATTTCAAATTGACATGTAAATTATTTATGCTATATTGCAGAATGAAAACACTAAGAGAAGATGGACTATTATTGCACATTGAAGAAGATGGTTCAATGTGGATGCGTTTAAGGAGAATCGTCATTTCAGATGGCGGATTCATTAATGAAAGAGGAATTAATATTATGGGTGAACAGACATTCTCGGTAACATTAATGGAATGTGCGATTGCCATAGCCCTTAAAGGGTATGTCGAAAAAAATGTCGGACCAGACTACCATGGAAATAATGAAGGGAGTATCTTAGTTCCTAATTCGGAAGCCTCTTTTTCATTCCCACCTTCAGGTAAGGTCAAGTATAACTACATGGTGCCAGCTTACAGCAGTGATCACACGTTGTTTTACGAGGTCATGAGATTGGCAAGGGATATATGCAAAGTAGACGTAAACAAATGCATCGATGAATGCGGTTCATTAGAAGGGCGAGCGGAACTACAATATGACATAGCGTGTCATATGTTCGAATATATCAGAAAGTTTTTCCCTTCTTCGGCCCTCTCTTCTCTGGCGGAGAAGCTTTCAGACTGACAAGTGATAGAAGTCTGGGGGTTTTCATACTATCATACCCACACCATTCGCAATGCAAGTAGAAATCACGCTGTAAGTTAATTTCATAATAGATGTATGCTTTCATGCCCCCACAAGACTTACATTTACGAGCTTCTTGATTTTGATGGCAGTATCTAGGCATGGCGTCCTCCTAGCAAATCTGGCATGCATCCCTCCCCGAGGGTACGATGCTCCAGGATACTGGCATGATTTGTAGGGTATTCTGGAACTTCGATCAGTTTTTGCTTGGCAATCATTGGTGAATACGCCAGTGGCTTCGGGATATATCTCGAATAGCAATCCACAGCCATTAAGTTTGTCGTACTGATCCTTAGTTAATGAACTAAGCTTCCTCCTTCTCTTTATGTCGTATCTTTGCCGAATATCCTCTCCTTGACTGTCCTTGATCAAGGCTTTTTTGGAGCCTCTTCATTTCTTTCCTTGTGATTGTACCGTCTTTCTCTTTTCTGATCAGCTCGGCTACTTGTCGTTCGGTCATTATTCTTCCTCTTTTATGGATCCTCATCGAACTCCCAGTCGTCATCGTCTAGGTCATCTATTAGGATCCCTTTCTTGGCTTCTTCGTACTCGTTCTTCATCCTTGAAAGACCACTCATGAAGTGGCATTTTGGGCATGAAAGCTTTTGGATGGTGTTGTCGCCCATGGGTATTTCTAGATGGACAAGCATCTTGTCCTTCATCCCTTCCCATTTGCAGTTCGGGCAGCAGAATTCTGGAGGTGGCACATCACGATTGATGGTGAATATAGACCACGGGAAAAATGGTAGTCTAGCACTCATGTTTCTTTCTGTATTCCATGATTTTCTTTGAGGCTATTCCTTTTGCCTTACATTCTGGACAAAAGTCTAGTGTCCCTCTGCTTTTCCATCCAGCACCCTTTAATTCTTTACGGAATTCATCGGCCCTCATCCCAGGCGGGGACAACTCTTCCCTTACGAGACAGTGGTCGCATTTAATCTTATGTATTTTTTCAAGCATTAAGGGCCTTCAACCTTTGATCCAATCTTGATTCGTTTGGCCATTACTGAACCTATTGCCATTGTACCACCAAAGTTGTCAAGCGTACCAACCGTTACTCCAGATAGTTGAGCTGGAGTTGGAATATTGACGATATCTTCACGCGAGAAGATGGTACCCTTCGTCGGCTAACCATTGTGGAGCTACAGTCCATTGGTCTTGGACATACTCAACCCGTCCCATTCCTTGTGTAATGGATGAATAGTAGTGATCCTGATTAAGCTTCTGTGCCACCTTGTAGTGCATTCCTGACTTCCTCTTCAATTAGTTTTCTTAACTTATCCGACGAATCATATGTTTTGTTTAAATCATTCTTCGAAGTTCTAAGTTTATCAACCCTATTTAGTAAATGGTCCACCTCTTTGGTAAATCTAACCTTGGACAAATTGGTAATCATTTCCCAGCCGTCAACCTTGTCTGAACTGACACACCTTAAGAAAATATCATCACCCGAAACTAGAATGTCTTGTACGTCGGCAAGACGATACTCTGCAAAGACTTTTTGGGGCATATAGTCCGGGTAAGGAATGATAGCTGGATCATCAGTATCATTTACCAGATTTATTACTTTATTGATGTATTGCCTGTTTATTTCTCCAGCTTGAGATAGCAACTCGTTTATTTCACATTCAATCTGATGTACCTTATCATTGTCGTCAGGTTCGCCCCATATGTGCGTCACCTTATCGTCACCATATCGGTTAAATTCAACACCATATCGATGCCCTTTATAAGTGACGGACAATAAAATGTTCGTTGGACTAGGTCGGTCATCTTGACAATGAGAATGCAAATGGAAAATATGAGTGACTGTGTATGGACCTTTTCTACCAACGGATATCTTTGGAAAATCTTTTCGAACTGGAATCAATGTAGTTGCAGGTCCTTTGTATCCATTGCGATGGTTGATGATGCTTTTTATCATCCATGTGACGCATTGCAATGCATTTTTCCATGTATCACGCGATCTATCCATCCGTGAATTAATATGACCTCCCTGGAGGTCTACAATGGATGTGTTCCACACTTCATCAGCATCATCGTAGTATCTACCTTTTTCTTTAGTTAGTTCGATAATGCAATCATGCATACTGAATATACGGTGTCCATCTTCCCACTTTTCCCAGTCTTTCTTTTTTGGAATATGCAAATCGAAACTCATTATTTTCTCCTTTATCCAATATATGGAGTGTTAGATAAAAATCAAATGGCCTTGCCAATACCAAATATTATTTCACGACCTTTTGGCTCAGGTGTAAATGTGTTTATAACTATAGGATACATGTCGCATTGGCGAATCAGACTATCTATGGAATCATGATTCTGATCAGTAAATAGGCGCCCTTTGTCACACCTACGGCTTTGAGGGTCGCCAAGAAAGAATGACATATACCAGATACCGCCTTTTTTGAGTGCCTTTCTCATATGCTTCACTGTTGGCACAAGTTGGTTATGAGGGATGTGTAGAAGGCTATTGAAAGACCATATGCCAATGAACTCGTCTTCCCACCACATATCAGTAAAACTCATATTCAACACTTGGCATCCGCTTTTCATCCTTGCAGATGTAACTAAATCGTCGCAGGCGTCGATTCCTATGGCTTCAAACCCATGTTTTTTAAATGCCATTAAGTCACGGCCACTTCCGCATCCAGCGTCTAATATACGTCCATGTAGGTGATCGAGATTAATTAGAAATCGAGAATGTTCTTCAGAAAGATCAACGTCAATCGTCTTTTGGATGAATGTGTCAGCGTTGTTGCTGTAATACTTGAGGGTAGAGTCGTCAAGCATCTTCATTCCAATTGGCCATATCGTCATAGATGGACCAGACTAAATTAAGCATAATGAAAAAGGCGATCCCAGACCATTGCACAACGACGTATCTTACGAGGTCAACTTCCAAGTTAAAGTATAGATAGATAGACACTATAAGAGGATAAAGTGTCATGAAAGACTTGAATAATCTATTGAACCCTGAAAATGAAAAGAATTTCATTTAATTACCTGAATATTAATGATACCATCACAGATATGGAAATGGCGATAGTAAGGATTTCCAGCAAAGTCAATTTATCATGGTTGTGTTGCATATGGATTATCCAAAAGATGCTTTACTTCATTCAGTACCCATTCTACAGGGTCGCTTGGAATCATCGCATATTTAATCCCAGGTCCGCTCATTGCCGGCATATAGTGGTACTTAATGTATTTCAAGAATTTTTTCTTGGCACTGATAAATTTGACACCTGCGAGAATAATATCGTCGTCGCTAGCATCAATTGCCAATCCCAGCTCTTGAAGTTCCCGTTCTATTCCTAATCTTTCCATACTACCTGATCTCTAACTCTATCGCGATACTCTTCATGGCATGATGCACACGTCTGTTCGCCATGAGTCCCTTCGTCATCTATGGTGGCGACGATCCAATGAAAGTTGTTACTGACAGCTAGTCCGCATACAGCACACAAAGTGGCATCATGTGGTACGTACTCTTGATTGCTCATTATCCCGTTCTCTTTTAATGGTGCCCCGATATCGGGGCACCTTGAAACAATTATGTCATTTCCTGTTTCATTTCAGTGAGCTTTCTTCGTTCAATAATGAAGCTCCTGATAGAAAATGCCATCCATCCCATAGGGACAGATGAAAGAAACAGGACTGTACCGCCACTCTTACATTCGAGAAAGGACAACACGAGTCCCAAGATAACTATAAGAACGGTAATTAATGTCGATATGATTGTCATTTCCTTTTTCATGAAAACATTCCTCTCGACTAAACGGTATTTAGACTCATTTCTGTTGGCGAACGCATCCATTTCTTGGCCTCCATATATTGATAAGTTCGCGAATCTCCTTGATATGTTCTTCATTAAGGCCGAACTCCATTTCGGTTCTTATATGACGGTAGGCAAGCGGCCCCATGTCGCTGCTGTCGTCAAGTATAATGAAATTGGACGTATGTCTGTTTTCTGCTTCAAGCCAAGTGTGTATTTCAAGTCCTCGATACACTTCCCTGCAGCCACTTATCACTGTAGGAGTCTTGCCAATAACAGGTAATTTCAAACCTAACTCTTGCAGCATTGAGGATAGCTCGT
>Ga0210003_1001305_pt1 | contig 22131 bp, 20 predicted proteins | sample LantaG_FD_182804 | JGI IMG/M metagenome (GOLD analysis project Ga0210003, IMG submission 182804) | Deep subsurface microbial communities from Baltic Sea to uncover new lineages of life (NeLLi) - Landsort_02402 metaG (SPAdes) (version 2) | ecosystem: Environmental > Aquatic > Marine > Oceanic >... | reverse complement strand
ATCATTTAAAGTAAAAAAATACCGGGAACGTTTTTAAAATGGTTATCAAGAGTTAATAGTTTTATTCCATGTTGTAGGGCCAGTGAAGCTATCCAGAGATCATTAGTTGGGATAGGACTGCCTATTTTTTTTAATTCATCGTAAATTTTTGCATAAAATTCAGAAGTTTCAGTGTCTATATCATAAATCAACATCCTTGGAGAATCTAAAAAATCATCAAGCTCTTTTAAATAGTTTTGTTCCTTTTTTATGTTTTTAAATCCTGCAAGTAATTCTGCGATTGAAATTACACTAAAAGCAATTATTTCAGCGGTTTGCAATGTTTTTGCAATTTCCTCACTACCCCTCATAAATTCAATATATATGTTTGTATCAATTAATACTCTTTTTATTTCCATAGTTCATGGTCAATTTTTCGCTGTTCATTAATATTTTTTGAAATCAAGTTGTATTCTTCTTTGCTCCACTGGCTAAAAAGATTATCAAGATCCGTGTACTTTTTTGACTTTTTTGTTTTTTTTGTAAAGCCAAACTCTGTTTCTATTATTGAAATAATAAACTTGTTCATACTTGTTGAGTTAATTTTAGCCTGTTTTTTTATTTCCTTATAAAGTCTTTCGTCTATATTTCTTATAATAAAAGTTGTCAATTTTAATTCACCCCAAATCTTAAAATACTTTATATGATATCAATATAAATATCATTAGTGATAATATTATATGATATCATAAATAAAAAATAAATGGTGTCCCTGGGCAGATTCGAACTGCCGACAACAGGATTAGGAATCCTGTGCTCTATCCATCTGAGCTACAGGGACACACGCCTGAAAAAGATGCTGTTTACTGGATACAACGAAAAATACTAACAAAGCAGATTATTTCTGTCAAAGTTCTAGTCACTTAAAGACATCTTTATAATCTTATCTACCAGCTCCTCGAAAGATATACCTGCTTCTTCTGCCGCCATTGGAAGAAGGCTCGTGTCCGTCATGCCTGGAGAAGTATTTAATTCCAGGACGTAAGGATTTTTCTCTTTTTTATCCAGCATGATGTCAACCCTGGATAGTTTTGTGCATTTAAGGGAATTATGAACTGCAATGGCTACCTCTTCCACTTTTTCATTTAAAGAAGAAGATATTCTGGCTGGAACAAAGTAATCTGTTTCTCCAATTTTAGACCTTGATTCAAAATCAAAAAATTTCTTTTTTGGTACAATCTCTACTATTGGGAGTGCCTTTGGTTTTTCTTTTCCAATAATGCTTACTGCGAGTTCTATCCCGTCAATAAATTTTTCCAGTATTACTTTTTTGCTATAACCGAGAGCGGAAATTATAGCATCGGGTAAATCTTCGGCTTTATTTACCAGTTTTATTCCGAGTGCGGACCCCTGGGCGGATGGTTTTACTACAAGCGGCAGACCTATTTTTTTTACTATGAAAGGCAGCAGTTTTGATGAACCTAATCCCCTGAATGAACTTGCATTTAAAAAGTAAAAGGGCGGAGTGGGTATGCCAAGACTTATAAATATCTGTTTTGAAATTATTTTATCGAAACTTAAAACATTAGGATAAACACCCGGACCGGTATAAGGAATATTCAGCACTTCTAAAATTTCCTGAATAGTGCCGTCTTCCCCGTCTTTTCCGTGAAGCGCAATATAGGCAAGGTCTATTTTTTCTGAATTCAAGTTATCTACTATAGATTCGTCTATATCTAACTTTATGACATTATGGCCCAGTTTCTTAAGTGCATTTGAAACTCTCTGGCCGCTTTTTATGGAAATTTCTCTTTCAAGAGATCTTCCTCCCATAAGTACAGCAATATTTTTTTTCATTTTTATCACTCTTTTATTAAATTGATATTTTTATTTAAAACTTTTGTATAATTTAATTTTCTCTTTTACTATCCGGGATAAAATTTTAATACCTTTTTCTATTCTTTCAGTATTTTCCGTGCAGAAAGCAAGTCTTGCCTCACTTAGTCCCCTATCATCTGCATAAAAACCGCTGCCCGGAACATAAGCCACTTTGTTCCTCACAGCATCAGCCAGAATTTCTTTGGTATTCAGATACTCAGGCAGTTTTAACCATATAAAAAAACCACCTTTCGGTTTAGACCAGCTGGCGTCTTTAGGAAAAGTATCTTCCATGGTCTTTATCATAATATCTCTTCTCCTGGAATATATGCTTATGAACTGCTCTATATTTTCATACCATGACGGATCTGAGAAATATTCATAGGCAATTCTCTGTGTAAAAGCACTCACACAAAGAATTGTGGACTGGATACCCAGGATTATTTTCTCCAGTATAGGATGCGGAGCCACAATCCATCCTATTCTAAAGCCGGGAGCAAGAAGTTTTGAAAGTGTGCTCAGGTAAATAACATTCTGGTTGTCACCTTTAGTGTCAAGTTCCTTTATGGTAGGGAGAGGCTTGCCTTCATATCTAAGCATTCCATAAGGATTATCTTCCAGTATTATAGTCCTGTATTTTTTTGCAAGTTCCAGTATCTTTTTTCTGCGCTGAAGACTTAAAGTTATTCCTGATGGATTGGAAAAGTTGGGTACTAAATATATAAATTTTACCTGAACTTTTTTCTTTGCCTGTTCTTTTAATCTTTCCTCTAAACTGGAAATATCAATCCCATTGTCATCTACAGGTATTTCAATTATTTTTGCTTCATAAGAGCTAAATGAGTTTAGCGCTCCGGTATAGGCAGGTGACTCTACAATAATAGTATCACCAGGGTTGATAAAAACTTTAGCCAGTAGATCCAGGGCTTGCTGTCCGCCTGTGGTGGTGATTATATCTTCTTCTACTACATCCAGACCCTCCAATTTCATTACTTCTATCAATTTAGTTCTAAGCGGATAATAACCATCAGAACCGCCATATTGCAGACTTATATCCCCATCTGCTTTTAGGATTCTTTTAATATACCTCTCTAATTTTTGAAAATTTAGAGCTCTCACTTCAGGCAGTCCCCCGGCAAAAGAGATGATATCCGGTCTTGCAGAAAGTGAAAGCAAATCCCTTATCTCAGAAGAGAACATATTTTCAGTTCTATTTGAATATAAGTGTTCCCAGTAATCAAATGTAATTTTTTTACTCATAAAAAATCAGACCTGCCAGCGTTTTAATGCTCTTATTGTTTGTAAATATGTAATATATATTAAAAACTCTAAAAGTTCAAAAAAGTTTTTAAAAGTTTAAACAATTCTTTATAGTGCTATAATTATTGCAGTATAAGATTTTATTTTTTTTCTATATCTATGGATCTGAATTTATTAATAAAAGATCTTTCTTGCGAACAACTGGGGAAAATAGAATTTAAATGTATTGAATGCAGTTATTGGTTTGATTGTGAAAAGACCAGTTTTTTAAAAGAATTATCTAAAGTTCAAAGTACCCGTGAGTTAAGTGGTTTCCTCAAGGGCAGGTTGTTTGAAAAAGGCACCAGGAAAAGCAAAAGAAAAGAAATTATTTCCTTTAAAGAACACGGGGGGAGAATCAAGGCTGCCTTTGTCAGGGGGAAGTGTATCGGAATTATTTTAGCGGGAAATTACTATCTTTTTCCCAGGCTCAGGAATTTTAACATTTTTCCTCCGGATTTTGATAGTATTTTTTTAGGCTGTATTTATGTAATTTCCGAATACAGGGGAATAGGTGTGGCAAAAAGGCTGCTTGTTGAGATTGAAAAGGATTTAATAAAAGATAAGGTGAAATCAATAGAAGCTATTGGCAAGAGATTAAATGATGATATAGGTGAAGAGGAATATGAGAAAAGCCCACTTATTCCATTTAAATTTCTCATAAAAAATGGATTTTATTTAAAGAAAAATGATCCTCTTTTTCCTCTTCTAAGGCTGGATTTAAAAAGCATAGTAAGTGAATTTGCAGAAAGTAAAATATTACTTGGTAAAATGGCTTTAGAAAAAGAAGTAAGAAGCCCTATAATTATAAAGAACAGGTAACCAGTCGCCAGTCATCAATTCTTTAGTTTTTATTTTTAATTTCTGGGTTTTTTTATTTATAAAAAAAGAAAGGAGAATAAAATGGGTAAAAGAACGAAGTTTGTACTGGATGAGGAGGAAATACCAGAGCAATGGTATAATATCCAGGCAGATTTGCCCAAGCCTCTCCCACCACCTTTGCATCCAGCCACAGGGAAACCTCTAACTCCTGACGATCTGGCTCCCTTATTTCCTATGGAGCTAATTAAACAGGAGGTAAGTACTGAGCGCTGGATTGATATTCCTGAGGAGGTAAGAGATATTTATAGATTATGGAGGCCTACTACCTTGTTTCGGGCACACAGATTAGAGAAAGCTCTGGATACACCAGCTAAGATTTTCTACAAATATGAGGGGTCAAGTCCTCCCGGAAGTCACAAACCTAATACTGCAGTAGCTCAGGCTTACTATAATAAGAAAGAAGGTATCAACCGTATAACTACCGAGACCGGAGCTGGCCAGTGGGGAAGCGCCCTATCTTTTGCGGGTGCGTGCTTTGGTGTTAAAATTAAGGTCTATATGGTAGCTATTAGTTATAAGCAGAAGCCCTATCGTCGAATAATGATGGAAACCTGGGGAGCTGAGTGTGTACCCAGCCCCAGTAAGGATACTAAAGTAGGACGAGACGTGCTTGCAAAAGACCCCGATTGTCCCGGAAGTCTGGGATTGGCTATTAGTGAGGCTGTAGAAGATGCTATGTCCCGTGATGATACCCATTATTCTCTTGGCAGTGTGCTCAATCATGTTCTTCTGCATCAAACAGTAAATGGGTTGGAGGCAAAGAAGTTAATGGAAAAGGCAGATGCTTATCCGGATGTTATTGTTGGGTGTGTTGGCGGTGGTTCAAACTTTGCAGGACTTTTTCTGCCTTTTATCAGGGATAAAATCGATGGGACAAAACCAGACTTGCGAATAATCAATGTAGAACCAACAGCAGCTCCAAGCATGACCAGGGGACCTTATGCCTATGATTATGGTGATACAGCAAAACTTGCACCAATTATTAAGATGTATACCCTGGGACATGATTTTATCCCTGCTCCGATTCACGCTGGCGGTCTTCGCTATCATGGGATGGCGCCTATTATCTGCCATCTGCATAAACTGGGTCTTGTTGAAGCAAGGGCTGAACATCAGATTGCTACTTTTAAGGCAGGAGTAACCTTTGCTCGTACCGAAGGTATTATAAGTGCTCCGGAGACAAATCATTGTATTAAGGCAGCAATTGATGAAGCTTTAAAGTGTAAGGAGTCGGGAGAAGCAAAAACCATTCTTATAGCTCATAGTGGACATGGACATGTTGATATGGCTGCTTATGATGAATATCTTTCAGGTAAACTAAAAGATTATGAGTATCCTAAAGAAAAGATAGATGAAGCTTTAAGTAAGCTACCAAAAGTTTAGAAACAAAAGCGGGAATCCCTGGTTTTTCAAATCCGAGATGAGAGCGACTTTTGTTTGATTGACAGGGTTGCCTGTCCTTGTTAAAATATTCTCTTATAGGGTGGGGCACATCCGAATTAAAGCCTGTGGAGAGAACAACCTCTGCACTGCAAGTTGGCTCTGTGAAGCAGGAACCAAATCCCCAAAGGGATGCACGGTAATTTATTACTGTGAGGATGTCACTGAAGCCCGCATTCTATTTTTGGAGGGATTTTAATTTTAAAATCCCTCCCCTTCTTTAAAAAAATCTTTTTCAAAAATAATAATTTTGGTTAGAACCATGGAACTGACTTGAATACTAAAAATTTCACAGGTGAAAAATTTCTACTTGATTTTTTTTTAATTAGTCTATATATTATATGAGAAAATTTCATTTTGTATTAATAATTACATTTGTAATAGGGGTTTCTTCAAAATAATCATGTCTTAAATTTCTAAAAATATTGGTTTATAAGCATATATATATTTTTTTAAAGCAGTCTATCGGCCTAAGCGAATAATTAAAATCCTTTTTAAAATATATTTAAAAGTTATAAGAGATTAACAGTTAATTCCAGAAACTTTAAAATAACAATTTTTAAACATAATCCATTGTTATTTGAACCATTTAGGAGTTTTAAATAGACCATAAAAAGAAATTATCATAAGAGGTGAAAATTTGAATAAAAAGTGCCCAAGCATGAAAGGAGTATCTATTAATGACTGAGTTGAAAGAATTAAGTAGGGGATTTCTCGATGGGAAAGTTTTAGCTGACCTGAGAGTTATTGCCAGGCAATTAAATATTCAGGGAATTTCTAAGTTAAAGAAAGATGAACTGGTAGAAAAGATATTGCAAGAAGTATCTATTGACGGTATGGAATCTTTATTGAGAGACAGAGCTATAGCTGAAGAAGATGTTGAAGTTACAGAGAAAGAAAAAGAGGAAGCCGAAAAAGAAACTATTGCGGAAGCAGGAGTAACAGAAGAAAAAGAAAAGAAAAAAATGGAAGCCGAAAAAAAGCCAGAATTTGAGTTATATAAGGAAAGAATGAAAGGAATACTTGATATATTAGCTGATGGTTATGGTTTCCTGAGGACGTCTGGATACCTGCATGGTTCGCATGATATATATGTTTCTCAATCTCAGATAAGAAGGTTTCGCTTAAGGCAGGGAGATGAAGTATATGGTCAGGTGCGGCCGCCAAAAGAAAGTGAAAAGTACAATGCACTGCTTAGAATAGAAAAAGTAAATGGAGAAGATCCGGAATTTATACGCAGCAGGATACCATTTGAAAAATTAACTCCTGTATATCCTATGGAACGGTTAAAATTAGAGACAAACCAGTCAGATAATATTACTCCAAGAATAATAGACTTGATTGCTCCCATAGGAAAGGGTCAAAGAGGTCTTATTGTATCTCCCCCAAAAGCGGGTAAAACAACTATACTGAAAGATCTCGCAAATAGTATTTCTACTAATAATCCTGAAGTGTATATTATAGTTCTGCTGATTGATGAAAGGCCTGAAGAAGTAACTGATATGGAAAGATCTGTAAAGGGAGAAGTAATAAGCTCAACATTTGATCAACCATCAGATAGTCATATCCAGGTTGCAGAGCTGGTGCTTCAGCGGGCAAAAAGACTGGTTGAACATGGTAAAGATGTTCTAATACTTCTGGACAGTATAACCCGTCTTGCCAGAGCATATAATCTGTCAATCCCTGCCAGCGGCAGAGTTTTATCCGGTGGAGTGGATTCTTCTGCGCTATTCCCGCCAAAAAGATTCTTTGGCGCAGCCAGGAATATTGAAGGTGGAGGAAGTCTTACCATACTTGCTACTGCATTAATTGAAACCGGAAGCAGAATGGACGATGTTATATTTGAGGAATTTAAGGGTACCGGTAATATGGAAATTAACCTTGAAAGAAATCTGGCAGATAAGAGAATTTTCCCTGCAATTGATATAACCAGATCCGGAACCAGAAAAGAAGAATTACTTATGGAAAAAGGAGAAGCAGCTACGATATGGAAACTTCGAAGATTAATCTATGAAAAAGAGCCTGAAGTGGCATTGGAGCAGTTAATAGACTACATTAGGAATACAAAGTCCAATGATGACTTTCTTAGAGCCATCAAAGCCAGTTTTGATAAAGAAAAAAAGTTATAGCATATAATATTTCTAAATCAATAAAAATCTAATTAAATAATTATAATTACATATAGATTTTTATACTATTTTTTAACTCTTTATTTTTTGGATATTTTTGCCTGATTATATTTACGGCTGGTAATATTTATGTTAGTATTTAGGATTTGAAATAATTAAGATGCATAATAATAAGTAAATATTAGTAAGGAAGTAAGGATCTAATAATATGAAAAAAGGAATACATCCGGAATATTTTGATTGCACGGTTACATGCTCTTGCGGCAATACTTTTAAAACCAGATCAACGAAAAAAGAGTTAAAAGTTGAGATATGCTCAAATTGTCATCCTTTTTATACTGGCAGGCAAAAGCTTGTTGACTCTGGCGGAAGAGTGGAAAGATTTAAAAAGAGGCTTATAAAATCTAAAAAATAAAGAAGGTCACTTCTATGAAAGTAAATTTAATTAAATACACCCGGGAACCGGAAAAAATGGTAGCAGTAGCTGCAAGGCTGTGTTACTCACCTGTTGGTGTTGATGAACTTATGGATGAACTTGGTGATGAAGATGTCAAAAAATTAGTCAGATTTGTAATAAAAAGCGGTCATCATAGTACTACAGAACATATAAATTTTACATTTGCTATAGAAGGTGTATCAAGAGCTTTAACCCACCAACTGGTAAGGCACAGAATTGCTTCATATAATCAGCAGTCTCAAAGGTATGTGAAATTTAAGGATAATTTTGAATATATTACTCCACCTTCTATAGAAAAGGATAAAGATTCCAAAAAAAAATTTGATAGTTTGATTTCAAATATACACAATCTCTATAAAGAGTTGCTGGATAGCGGGGTTGAAGCTGAAGACGCAAGGTATATTTTACCCAACGCATCAGAAACAAAAATAATTGTAACTATGGATGGCAGGGAGCTTTTACATTTTTTTACATTAAGATGCTGCAACAGGGCGCAATGGGAGATCAGGGAACTGGCAAAAGAGATGCTGAAACTGGTCAGGAAGGTTGCTCCGGTAGTTTTTGAAGAAGCTGGTCCAAATTGTCTGAGAGGCCCCTGTCCGGAAGGCAAATTTAAGTGCGAAAATCCTCCTAAAGCGAGTGATTTTGATGTCTGAGGCTAATGAAAGGTATCAGATTGGAGGTCAGGCAGTTATTGAAGGTGTTATGATGCGCAGCAAGCACTTCTGGGCTCTGGCAGTAAGAAAGCCTGATAGGACCATATATACAAAACTTTTTAATGATGTTTCCTTAACCAATAAAAATAAAGTACTGGGCTTTATGTTTATACGGGGAATAATAGCACTTATTGAAAGTATGACATTAGGTTTTAAAGCTTTAAGCTATTCTATAAATGAATCCACGGAAGAAGAGATAAAATTCTCCAAAAGGGAAATGATAATTTCTGTAATAATTGCGGTGGTATTTGCGGTAGGTGTTTTTTTTATACTTCCCACAATTATTGGCAGAAGTTTTTCTGAATTTTTCCCGAATGCTATAGTTTACAATCTTCTTGAAGGATTAATCAGAATTGGATTTTTCTTTGCATACATTTTATTAGTCTCGCAGATTAAAGATATAAAGAGAGTTTTCCAATATCATGGAGCAGAGCATAAAACTATTCAGGCTTATGAAAATGATGAAGAACTAAAACCTGAAAATGTCAGGAAATATAGTACAATGCATGTAAGATGTGGGACCAGCTTTTTGCTTATTGTAATGGTAGTAGCTATATTGATTTTTGCCCTTCTGGGAAAGCAATCAATGATTTGGCGGATTATCTCGAGGATATTTCTAATACCGGTAATTGCAGGTATTTCATACGAGCTTATAAGGCTTGCGGGTAAGTTCAGCAAATATAAAGTGGTAAATATACTTTTTTACCCGGGTCTTTTACTCCAAAAGATTACCACCAAAGAACCCGATAATGACCAGATAGAGGTAGCTATAAGTTCTTTTAAAAAGGTTATTGAAGCAGAGAAAGCGCTGAAGGCAGGTTAAATATGATAGCATTATTGGATAAATTAAAATTATATGAAGATAATTATATAAAACTAGCGGAAAAACTCTCAAGTCCGGATGTCTCTTCCAATCCTGAAAAATTAAAGGAATACGGGAAGAGAATCGCTGAAATTGAAGAGATTGTAACTATTGCCAGAAAATACAGGGAAGTTCTTTCTTCCGTTAAAGAGGCAGAAGAGATGCTAAAGATAGAAAAGGAAGAGGAAATGAAAAGTTTTCTTAAGGACGAACTTAAGGAAAATAATGACAAAAAGCAAAAGCTTGAGAAAAAAATAAAGTTACTTCTAACTCCAAAAGACCCTAATGATAAGAAAAATGCTATAGTTGAAATAAGAGCCGGTGCCGGGGGAGACGAGGCAGCATTGTTTGCAGAGGTTCTTTATAGGTTATATACAAGATATGCAGAAAGCAGGAAATGGAAATATTCTGTGCTCAGTTCCAGCGGTCTGGGTATCGGTGGATTTAAAGAAATCATATTTGAGATTGGTGGAGAGGGAGCCTACGGAACGATGAAGTATGAATCCGGAGTACACAGGGTTCAGAGGGTTCCCACTACTGAATCCCAGGGAAGAATCCATACCTCTACTGCCACAGTCGCTGTACTTCCCGAAGCTGAGGAAGTGGATGTTGAAATAGACCCATCTGATTTAAGAATAGATGTTTTCCGCTCAAGTGGACCCGGAGGGCAGTCTGTAAATACTACAGATTCAGCAGTAAGGGTAACCCATGTTCCTACCGGTATGGTGGTAACCTGTCAGGATGAAAAATCACAGTTGCAGAATAAGGAAAGGGCTTTAAAAATTCTAAGAGCCAGGCTTAAAGAAGCAGAGGAACAGAAGCAGATGAGCGAGCAAACAGAAAGAAGAAGAATGCAGATCGGGACCGGGGACAGAAGCGAAAGAATAAGAACCTATAATTATCCGCAGGGCAGAGTGACTGACCACAGGATAAATTTGACTTTATACAAACTTGATGAAATCCTGGAAGGTGATCTCGACCGGTTGATAGACCCATTGAAAAGTGCGGATAATGAAAAGAAAATAGAAAAGATAGGGGCTTAGTTTATTTGCAAACATGGAATGTAAAAAGTGTTTTAGAATGGGCTATAAATTATTTTAAAAACAAAAATATTCCCCAGCCCAGGTTATCTGCAGAATTATTGCTTAGCTCAGCCCTTAATCTAAACAGAATCAACTTATATTTAAATTATAACCGCATCTTAAACCAGCAAGAACTGGGAATATACAAGAAATATATCCTTAAGAGACTCCAGTATGTTCCTATCCAATATATTTTAAAAGAAGCATATTTTAGAAAAATAAAATTATATGTAGACAGCAGCGTACTTATACCCAGGCCTGAAACCGAACTTATAGTGGAGAGGGCATTTCAACTTTTAAAAAGTAATCCGGGAATGGGGAAAATCAATATTTTAGAGATTGGCACTGGAAGTGGCGCTATTGCTATAAGCATTGCTTATGAGATTGGCAATGAATTAAAAATATCTGACTCCTCCTGGCAGATAATAGCAACTGAAAACAATACTGATGTACTGGAGATAGCAGAAAAAAATGCTAAAAGTATTCTTGATGGCAGCAAATTTGAGAACATAAAATTTATCGAATGCGACCTGGTACCGGAGAAGGATTCTGATTTTTTTAAACAGTACGAAAAAAAAATTAACCTTATAATTTCAAATCCTCCTTATATTTCTGAAGAAGATTACAATAATCTACCCCGGGAAGTAAAAGAGTATGAACCAAAATCTGCTCTTCTGGCAGGTAAGACCGGGCTGGAGGTATATGAAAAAATTCTTTCCAAAATCAAGTCCTACCTGTCCTCTGACTTATGCTATATTTTATTTGAAATTGATCCTAAAGTAAGTATCCCCTTAAAAGAAATGTCAGAAGATATCATCAGCCCGAAGGCAATAATAGTAGAAAAGGATCATAATCAGAGAGACCGTATTTTGATAATTGAAGTATAAATAGCTAAAAAATACACTGAAGATGAAATAATCCAGAGCAATCTAAAAAATTCTATCCCAAAAGAAAACTAATAGTATTTTACAATGCTTTCTGGTAATATTTGTTTTTTAAAATTTAGGTGGCAGGATTTTAATGATTTTTATTTACCAAAAGATAGAAATATAAGGGAAAGAAATTGAATCCAGCTTTAATTGCAGTAGTAATTTTTGTGCTGACTTATATATTATTAGCAACGGAAAAAGTAAATAGAACCGTAGTTGCATTTGCCGGTACTTTGCTGCTGATTTTATTTGGTGTTTTTAATATAAACGAGGCTGTAGGATTTATTAACTGGGAAACCATAGGCCTCCTGTTTGGTATGTTTATTATAGTCGCAGCTTTATCGGATGCGGGCTTTTTTACATTTTTAGCTTTTGTACTTGCCAGGTGGTTAAAATATTCTCCCAGGAAAATATTCATTTTTTTCCCTATAATAACAGCACTGCTTGCAGCTTTTATGGATAGTGTTACTGTAATGCTTTTTTTTGCTACCCTAACCTACGAGATATGCAAAATATTGAAAATGAATGCAACTCCTTTAATAATCACAGAGGTAATCCTGGCCAATATCGGAGGAGCTGCGACTATGGTTGGTGATCCACCTAACGTAATTCTGGGTTTGAAACTTGGTTTTTATTTTAATGATTTTATAATTCATAATGCCCCTATTTCTATACTGGCTGGAGCGGTTACTTTACTATATTGTTATTTGGTAAGCCGGAAATCAATTGCTTCTTCTGAGGAGATACCCAGGAAAGAGTTTGAAGAGATGGATCCAGCCGGAGCAATAGAAGATATGAAACAGTTTAAAGTAGCACTGGCTGCATTTGGAACGGCAATTTTCTTTTTAATTACCCACAATTACATAGAAGAATATCTTCACATTTCACTTAAAGTTCCTCTTGCTGCTATGATACCTGCTTTTATTATGCTGATTATTCTGGGTAAGAGATCGGAAAAAATCCTATTAAAAGTAGATTATGGAGTATTATTATTCTTTATGGGATTATTTATGGTAGTAGGTGCACTGGAACATACAGGGATTATAAAGATAATCTCAGGCTCTATTACAGGTCTTTTTAAGGGCAATCATATGGGACTTTTAAGTACGCTGCTGTGGGGCTCCGGTATTGCCAGTGGAGTTATTGATAATGTACCGTTTGCTCTTTCTATGGCATACATACTGCAAAATATTGTTAAGTTTGCAGGGATTCCGGCACTATCAATAATGGTCTGGGCAACCTCATTAGGTACGGATATAGGAGGCAATTTTACCCCAATAGGAGCTTCGGCGAATGTGGTAGCATATACTACAATGGAGAAAAGAGGTCAATCAATAGGATGGGCAAAGTGGTTGAAACTTTCAATACCTGCTACACTAATTGCTCTTACTATTTCCAATATTGGGATTTATATTAAATATATTACCGGGTTCTTTTAATTATCACCCAGTAAATCATCTTTTTTAACCAATATTTAAATTTTTATCTTTTCCGGTCTTATGAGGTTTTTGTTAGATAAAAATTAATGATTAGCGATACTGTCCTGTTGACTCACGCAAAAGACACGTAAAAAGGACACGCAAAAAGGACTGTTTGAAAAAAAATGAAAAATCATTATAATAGAATGAAAAATCATTATAATAGGTTTCTACAGTAAGAAAGTTAATTGCAAATTTTCTAAAACAACGCGGGGTGGAGCAGCCTGGTAGCTCGTCGGGCTCATAACCCGAAGGTCATAGGTTCAAATCCTATCCCCGCTACCAAATTTTAAGACTATACAATAAATCCTGCGGTCTGATATTTCTTTAATGTTTTTCAACTGGTGATAAGACAAATCTTTTTATTTTGCAGGGTATTTTTATTAATATTGATTTTAAATTATAATTTACATATATTTTTAAAACTTGTTTTGTAATTAATTATAGAATGAAAAATATTTCTTTTAAAAATCATAAATACATAACTTTACTGGTCAGGAGCTTTTTACTGGTCTTAATACTTTTTTTATGCATTAATTTTTCTGCGTGTACCATCTCTTCTAATATAAAAAGCTTCTTTAAAGAGAAATTTTCAGATGAAGCTAAAAAGAATGAGGTAGTTAAAATTGTAGATGTATTTTTTAATTTGCTTATAGATAAAGATTATGAGGAGGCATATGGGTATATAAGTAATAGAGATAAATCCAAAAAAAGCTTAGAAGATTTTTCTAACGAATTTAAAAATGTCACCGATATTGTCTCTATAAATAAAAATTGGGTTGAAATTAAAAACAATATAGCTGTGGTGGGAATGGATTTGACCGATTCTTATGACGGAGAAGAAAAGGTATTTAAAGATATTGAAGTATCTCTTATAAAAGAGGAAGATGGAGACTGGAAAATAGTATTCTGGAATTTATAAAAATTAAAGCTAGAAAGGTACAAGTTGAAAGTATTATTTTTAGGAGATGTTTTTGGAAAGCCTGGAAGAGAAGTCTTAAAAAAGGAACTGCCGACAATTATAAAGGAGAATGAGGCAGATATAGTTATTGCCAATGGGGAAAATGCAGCAGGAGGAATAGGAATTACTCCGGAAATTTGCAAAACATTACTTGAAATGGGAATAGATGTTGTGACATCAGGAAATCACATTTACAAGAAGAAAGAAATATATGATTATCTTGATCAGCAGCCCCGGCTACTAAAACCCGCAAATTATCCTCCAGGGACTCCAGGTAAAGGATATTATATTATGTCTGATAAAAGAAATAACAAAATTGCTGTAATAAATATTTGTGGAAGAGTCTTTATAGAATATCTGGACTGCCCTTTCAGATGTATTGATAAAATTCTGGAACGTATAAAAGGAGAAACTCTAATAATAGTTGTAGATTTTCATGCTGAGGTTACTTCTGAAAAAGTTGCTATGGGGTGGTACCTGGATGGCAGGGTAAGCGCGATGGTTGGTACACATACTCATGTTCAAACTGCTGATGAGAGAATACTCCCAGGAGGAACCGCGTACATCACCGATGTGGGTATGGTAGGGCCGCGAGATTCGGTTATTGGAGTAAAGAAAGAAAATATAATTGAAAGATTTTTAAAGGTAATGCCGCAGAAATTTACAGTGGCAGAAGATGATTGTATGATTAATGCAGTTGTGATTGATATTGATGAAAGAATCGGTAAAGCAAATAACATTAGAAGAATAAATTTTGTAGCTACCAGGTGATTAATTCTTAACCAGTAGTATGAGCTCTGAAATGAAAGAAATATATAGCTGCAAGTTTGCCAGAGATAAAATTATAATCAAAGCTTTAAAAACTATAGAATCCTCTATCATGATGAAAAATGGGGATAGGATATTAATTTCTATCTCAGGTGGACCTGATTCTACGTTTTTAACACACCTACTTTACCTGATGCGGCCAGTTTTAAATTTAACTCTTTTCGGCTTCTGTCTGGACCATATGACAAGAAATGGGGAGTCTACAAAAGATGCTTTGTTTGTAGAAAAATTATGCAGAGAATTGGACATTGAATTATTCAGGCAAAAAATAGATGCACAGAAATGGTGCAGGGAAAACAAGCTTTCTTTCCAGGAAGGAGCAAGAAAACTAAGAATGGAAAAATTGCTGGAAATTTCTAAAGAAAACAATATAGAAAGGATTGCTACCGGTCATAATGCCGATGATAATATAGAAACTTTTCTTATGCACCTTGTGAGGGGTGCGGGTGCAAGGGGTCTTTCCGGTATAAAACCTGTCAGAGGAAAATTCATAAGGCCGCTTATTGATATCTTCAGAAAAGATATTATTGCTTATTTAGATAATAAGAAAATATCTTATTGTGTGGACAGGACCAATATTGAGAATATATATTTAAGAAACAGGGTAAGGAATATTCTCATTCCGTTTATAAGTAAACATTTCCTTGAGTCTTTCAAATCTAATGTATTGAGATCCATAAAAATATTGAAGGACGAAGATGAATTTTTAAGAGAGTACTCGGTAGTTAAACTGGCTGAGATGGCTTCTATGGAAAGAAGTGAAAATGGTAAATATGCTGCCTTGATTAAAATCCCTGTATTGAAAATTAAAGGAGAAGCCAGGGCTGTGCAGAGAAGAATTGTATTAGCAGCAATAGAGATGACGAAGGGTACCCTGGAAAATATAAGATTTAATAATATAGATGATATTTTAGGAATCTGTAGTTCGGGAGGGGAAAGCAAGGTCATCCAGCCAGAAGAGAAAATAAGGGTTTTTAAAATAGGCAGCTATATTTATTTTGCAAATGTTGATTATATCAGGATTCTGCCAGATGAGTTCAGGCAGTTTCTTAAAAGTAATGGAAAGATAGACGCAGGGAAGAGCGGGAAAGAGATAAAAGTTGGAACAAAAATAAAGCTAAAGGATTTTAATCTGGAACTGTCTTCAGAGTTATTAAAAATAAGTAAGGAAAAAATAAAATTTAATGAAGTTAAAAATACCGAGGCTTTTCTGGATTATACAAAAATTAAACCTCCAATAAAAGTAAGAATCTGGAAGAGGGGGGATAAGTTTTATCCCCTTGGTATGCAGAAAGAGAAAAAACTACAGGATTTTTTTATTGATAGCAAGATTCCAATACATTTGAGAAAACTGGTCCCGGTATTTATAGACAGGGAAAAAATAATATGGGTGGGGAGGCACAGGATTGATGACCGGGTGAGAATAACTGAAGATACTAAAGAAGTTTTGCATTTAAAGTTATTTTAAAAATAATTCATATATGATTTAATAAAATTGTGTTTTTATTGGGGTAATTAATGGGATTATATAAGTTTAAAAAAATTAATGGTGAAAAAGTCTTAATATATGACAATATGAAAATAAAAGTACTTATAGATGAAAAGAAGCTGCGCAGGAGAGTCAGAGAATTAGGACAGGAAATCACCAGGGATTATAAAGATAGGGATCCTGTTTTAGTCTCAGTTTTAAGGGGTTCTTTTATTTTTATTGCTGATATTTGCAGGGAGATTAAAATACCGGTTACTTTTGATTTTATGGCTGTTTCAAGCTATGGAAATTCTAAGGCAAGTTCCGGAATTGTAAGAATAACCAAAGACTTAGAATTCAGCATAGAGAATAAAGAAGTAATTATTATAGAGGATATAGTTGATTCCGGGAGAACTTTAAATTATCTTGTAAAGAATTTACAGGCAAGAAATCCAAAAAATATAGAAGTCTGCGCACTTTTAGATAAAGATGTTCCAAGAAAGACAGAAAATAAGGTTAAATATAAAGGATTTGATATTCCTAATAAATTTGTGGTAGGATATGGTCTTGATTTTGAAGAGAAATACAGGAATTTCCCTTTTATAGGGTATATTGAAAATGAACAGTAATTATATTATTATCTAGTAAGAAGGTAGATGAAAAATTAATTTGATAAGGAGTTGTTTTGAATTTGAAAAATAATAAAGGTCCTAATAGTAGAGGATTTAAAAGAATAGCATTAATAATACTGGTGATAGCTATTATGTTCTTGATCTTCAGGAATCCTCTTTTTCTTTCACCTGTAATTAAAGAGTTTAATTTAAATGAATTTGTTGAAGCAGTAAAGCAGGATAAAATAAGCACTTCTACACCAATGGTGATTAAAGGAGAGGATAAAATAATTGAGGGTGAATTAAAAGATGGAACTAAATTTAAAGTTTCATTTTTAGGAGATTATGATGTTACGCAATTGATACTGGATAATGATTTACCCTTTAAGGTTGATAATCAGAAACAATCTATATGGATTCAGATTTTAGTAGGTGCCATACCTTTTATTATAATGTTTGGCTTAATTTTCTTTATGATGAATCAGCTTCAGGGCGGAGGCTCCAAGGTGCTTCAATTTGGAAAGAGTAAAGCAAGATTGGTAAATAAAGGTAAAAAAAGAGCTACATTTAAAGATGTGGCAGGAGTTGATGAAGCTGTAGAAGAGTTAAGAGAAATTGAAGAGTTTTTGGAAAATCCAGGTAAATTTAAGGCTATGGGCGCAAAAATTCCAAAGGGTGTTCTATTATACGGGCCTCCTGGAACCGGGAAGACTCTTCTGGCAAGAGCGGTTGCAGGTGAAGCCGGTGTACCATTCTTTAGCATTAGCGGTTCTGAATTTGTTGAGATGTTTGTCGGTGTGGGAGCTTCCAGAGTCAGGGATCTCTTTAGTCAGGCTAAGGCGAATCAACCATCTATAATATTTATGGATGAAATTGACGCAGTTGGGAGACACAGGGGGGCCGGATTAGGTGGAGGTCATGATGAAAGAGAACAGACTTTAAACCAACTGCTTGTAGAAATGGATGGGTTTGATATTGATAGTACCGTAATATTAATTGCTGCTACAAATAGACCGGATATCCTGGATCCTGCCCTGCTCAGGCCTGGAAGGTTTGACAGGCAGATAGTTGTGGATAGACCGGATTTACTGGGTAGAGAGGGAATATTGAAGATACATGCCAGAGGCAAGCCCCTGGATAAAAGTATTAATTTAAAAAATATAGCCAAGCAGACACCCGGATTTACAGGAGCTGATCTGGCCAACCTTTTCAATGAGGCATCTCTTCTGGCAGCAAGGCATAATAAGAAAAAAATAAGTATGTTTGAGATAGAAGAAGCAGTAGAAAGAGTTATAGCCGGACCTGAGAAAAAATCAAGAATCATATCAGAAAAAGAAAAGAGAATAATAGCCTATCATGAGTCAGGTCATGCAATACTTTCATATGTTCTTCCTCATACTGATCCTGTTCATAAGATATCTATCATTTCACGGGGAAGAGCGTTGGGTTATACAATTACTCTGCCCGAGGAAGATAGATTTTTAAAATCTAAAAAAGAGCTTATAGATAATATTACACAGCTTCTGGGAGGTAGGGTTAGCGAAGAAATGAATTTCAACGATATAACTTCAGGTGCCCAGAATGACCTGGACAGGGCTACTAAAATTACCAGGAAAATGATTATGGAATATGGAATGAGCAAGAGATTGGGTCCAATTACTTTTAAAGGTGAAGAAGAAGAAGTATTCCTGGGAAAGGAAATTGCTTCAAGGCCTCATTATAGTGACAATATAGCTTCTGCTATTGATGAAGAAGTCCATGATGTAATTATGGATAGTTATGAGATGGCAAGAAAGATACTTTTGAAAAATAAGAAGACTCTAGCTGATCTGGCCAATGAACTAATGAAGAAAGAAACTCTCGGCAGAGATGAAATACTAAAGGTATTATCAAAAGTAGAAAGCCAGAAAAGCAAGAGAGTTGAGCAGCTGGAAGAAAAAAGTGAAGTTTTAGATACTAAGAGCACAACAGTAAAAACTATAAAAAAGAAAGTTGTAAAAGCAACCAGTAAAAAGTAATAAATAATAAATAAACTTTTATTTAAGTAAGCTATTTCAATATCCAAAAAATAACCAAACATTTTACAACCCGGCTTTTTGGTATTATCAGGGGAATTAAACGCACTATCTGTTAAAGATAGTGGATTATATAGAAATTGCTTAAAATAATGATCATGACGTGGTTCTTTTATCAGATTTAAATGGTTATTATTTATAATATTAATTTGGAACAGGAGTTAACCAGTGGATAAAAAAATGATAGAAGAAGGAGTAATTTTAATATTAAAAGGCATCGGGGAGGATATAAACAGAGAGGGCCTCAAGGGAACTCCAAAAAGGGTTGCTGAGATGTATGAGGAAATATTTAGTGGAATTGGAGAAGATCCATCCGAGGAACTCGGACCAATGTTTGATGAAGGCCATGATGAAATAATATTGGTAAAGGATATTCCGTTTTATTCTGTATGCGAACATCACCTGGTTCCTTTTGTAGGGAAGGCCCATATAGCTTATGTTCCCAATAAAACCGGGAAAATTATTGGCCTTAGCAAGCTTACAAGGGTATTTGATATAGTGGCCAGGAGACTGCAAGTCCAGGAGAGATTAACTTCAATAGTAGCGGATACTATTATGAAAAAAATCAAGCCCAGGGGTGTCCTGGTTATTGTCGAAGCTGAACATTTGTGCATGAGCATGAGGGGAGTAAAGAAGCCAAATACCATTACAGTAACTTCTGCTGTGAGGGGGCTGTTTAGAGAAAATGCAGCTTCAAGAGCTGAAGTAATGGCACTTATAAAGCCAAATAAATAGAATATGAAGTTCAAGATAAGAGCATTAAACATTAAAACCAGGCAGGAAGGTTTAAAAGAGTTTGAAAAAATCGGAGCTACTGCTGCCGGGTCACGCATAATGATAGATAAAATATTTCCAATATCCCTGAAAATTAGGGGCATTAACCCATTGGCTGCAAATATATTAAAGCAGGAGATGCTTGCCAGAGGCGGTGATGTAGTTACTTCCAGGGATTCACTTATGGAAACCGGCGGCAAAGCAGATGTTATTATCCAGGGTACAGTTAAAAGTGTAAGAAGTTTAATCGGTAAGATAAAGCAGCAGCCATTTGGCCTGGAAGCCTTATCTAAGGATTTGGAATGTTTTATAGATAAGCTGGATGAAAATAAAAAAAGGGGAAAGTTAATAATTGGCAAGAAGGAATTTAACTTGGATGAAGATGTACTGGTGATGGGTATTTTGAATGTTACACCGGATTCTTTTTATGACGGCGGATATTATTTTGAAAAAGATAAAGCTTGCAGGAGAGCTGAAACTATAGTTAAAGAAGGAGCGCAGATAATTGATGTAGGTGGAATGTCAACCAGGCCCGGCTCACTTCCTGTAGGACTTGAAGAAGAAGTTGAAAGAATTATTCCTGTAATAGAATATATTAGTAAAAATTATGATATCTTAGTATCTGCCGATACTTACAGGTCTGAAGTAGCCAGGAGAGCAATAGCTGCTGGAGCGCATATTATAAATGATATCAGCGGTCTTTCCATGGATTCCAATATGGTAAAGGTTATCGCAGAAGGCGATGTTTCTGTAGTTGTTATGCATATCAAGGGAACTCCTGAGAATATGCAGAAGAATCCGGAATATGAGGATGTGGTAGATGAAATTTATGATTACCTTGAAGATAAGACTGGTATAGCGATTGATTCAGGAATAAAGCATGGGAAAATAATTATCGACCCCGGCATAGGATTTGGAAAAACCCTGGAACATAACCTTGAAATATTGAATAAGGTGTATGAATTCAGGATGCTGGGGTATCCGGTAATGGTTGGAGCATCCAGAAAGTCTTTTATCGGTAATATTCTGGATTTACCGGTAGAAGAGAGACTTGAGGGAAGTCTTGCTGCGGCAGTTTGTTCAGTTATAAATGGAGTAAATATTTTAAGAGTGCACGATGTAGCAGAAACTGTAAGAGCGTTAAAGATTGCTAAAAGAATTACTAACGGATTTTAATATAATCTTAAGATGTTCAGGATATTAATAAAAGATCTTAATTTGTTTGGCTATCATGGTGTGAAAGAGAGCGAGAAGAAAGATGGCCAGAATTTCCGCTTCAATATTGAAATTTTAATAAATAAAGGCAGCTTCTTAAACGATGACAGCATAGAAAATACCGTAAATTATTCTGAGGTAATAAGGCTTGTAAAAAAGATAAATAGCAGCAATAAATTTAATCTTCTTGAAACCTTTTCGCAGATGGTGGCTGAAGATATAATGAAAATGTCACCTCTGGTAGAAAAAGTGACGGTAAAAATAGAAAAAACCTCCCCGCCCATTAAGGAAAATCTGGAGTCAGTTGGGGTGGAATATATACTGGATAGAAAAAGTATAGAAAGTGAGGAAAAAGGTAAAATAAAAAACGTTGAAGTTGATGTTTATATGTCCCTTGGATCAAATATTGGAAATAGGGAGAATAATTTAAGGAAAGCTGTTGATTTAATTGGCAGAAGTCCCTATGTTAATATACTTAAAGTATCCTCTATATATGAAACAGAGCCTATGTACTTCAAAGACCAGAATTATTTTTATAACATCGTATTACATGCCCGGGTTTGCGGAGAACTCACGCCGTTTGAAATGATTGGTTTTTTAAAAGGCATTGAGTATAGTTTTGGAAGAAAAAGGTCTGAAAAAAGATATGGTCCAAGAATTATAGATATAGATTTATTATATTACGGAGAAATGGTTATAGAATCTGATTTTTTTACTGTTCCCCACCCTGGAATAGAGGGAAGAAAATTTGTTCTGGTTCCCTTAAGTGAAATAGCTCCGGAGTTTACAATAAAAGGGGAAAATATAAAAAATTTTATTGAAGAAAGTAATTTTACCGAAAAGGTGAATTTGATAAAGAGCTGGTAAAAAACTTTAATAGTATTATAGGCTACACTGAAAGGCACTTTAGTACTTTTCTTATTCTTACAATTTATTTTTCTACTTGGCTAATCCAGTTTTTAAATTTCCTCTTGACTTATGGGCATATGTTCATTATAATTATTTTGGGTTTATGTTCATAACATAATAAAAGATTATAGTAATAAACAAATAATTGATAGGAGTAAG
>Ga0210003_1001304_pt1 | contig 22132 bp, 39 predicted proteins | sample LantaG_FD_182804 | JGI IMG/M metagenome (GOLD analysis project Ga0210003, IMG submission 182804) | Deep subsurface microbial communities from Baltic Sea to uncover new lineages of life (NeLLi) - Landsort_02402 metaG (SPAdes) (version 2) | ecosystem: Environmental > Aquatic > Marine > Oceanic >... | reverse complement strand
TGAAGCTGGTATATCTTATGAGATTAACGATCCTGATGGTATCAATCACGTGGCTGATAGAATTGCAAACTTATCAGATGTTCTTTCAGCTATTAAGGACAAAACTTTCGTTGTTATCAAACAAGAACAAGTAAGGTTGTAATGGGCTGGAGTATTATTTGTGATTCAAGGTATGGACGAAGGAAGGGCATAACTACTTTAGCACTTGTCGACAGGAAGAAAACTAAGAAGTACTGGTGGACTGATTCAGATATTAACATCATCATCAATTACAGATGTAAGATTGCGGCTACATTTGTGGCTAAAAGACTCAAGAAAAACAATGCTAGAGTTGTAAGTTATACGCAGGCAGTACGCATACTTGAAGACCAAGAGAATCTTATCATGGAAGATGAGGCTAATCTTGAAGCAGAGATGGGCTGGGATGCATATAAGAGTTGAAGGAGCATGGAGGTGTATTAGTGAAGTTATTGTTTGTAGCTGTCTTTAATGGTCAATCAACTAATGATTGGCAATCCAAAGGATTCGTGAATTTAGGACATGAAGTAATTGAATACAATTATAGACACCGAGCATCAAAAATAGGTAGAAGTAAAAGAGATAGCGAAATTATCAAAGTTTGTAATGAAGAGAAGCCTGATTTTGTTTTATTCAGTAAATGTAATCTTGTCAATATAAGAGTTATTTTAGAATGTAATAAAATATGCCAGACAGTCCTATGGTATATGGATTTTAGAACACTCATTGATGATGAATTGCGACAGAAGATGCAACATTGCACTCATGTTTTTTGTTCAAGATGGGATGGTATAGAAGAAGCTGTAAAATTCAATAAGAATGTTCACAGGTTGCAAGGAGGATACGATCCTGACCTTCACTATCCTATGGATGTACCTTACACAAGAGATGTTTGTTTTATAGGAGATAAGAAATCTGATAGAGTAAAATACACTGATTACGTTGATTTCGTAACTGGTGTATACGGAAAAGAGCACTCCAAGACAGTTTCTTCTACAAAGATTAATTTGAATTTCAATGAAGGTGATGGTACATCAAATAGGATATACAAACTGTTAGCGGCAAGAGGATTTGTACTAACACAACCTTGGAAGAAAATGGATGAAGATTGGGAGCCTGGTAAGGATTTTGTTACTTTCGACAGTCCTTCAGATCTCAAAGAAAAGATCGCTTACTATTTAGAGCATGAAGAAGAAAGAGAAAAGATCGCTAAACATGGCAACTTAAAGAATCAGAAATACGACCATAATAACTATGCAAGAAAGATTGTAACGGAGGTCGGTAGATATAAAAATCCTTTAGATATTAGAGACATTTCAATCATTGATGCATTACCTTCTTATGAATATGACAAAGTTCTCTTAAATGTTGGAGCTGGGAAAGGACGGATAGATAATTATCTTAGTAACATTGGACACAGAGTATACGCGACTGATATTGTCGCACATACAAATTGGGAAGATGTTGGTAGTTTAACTTTTCATGAAGATGTAGATATCTTTAATGTGGACTCATTCCCTATCCAGAAAGCTTCTGTGGTTTTATGTAGCCAAGTATTAGAGCACCTTCCTGATTATGCCAAGGCAATTGCGAATCTTTTGAAATTAGCAACTGTTCGTTTAATTATCACTGTTCCTTACAAACATTCTTTTGGGTGTAAAGATCATTGTAACGTATGGGATGACACAAATGTAAGTAAATTCATTGAGTTAACAAAACCATATTCAACATCGATTTCTAAAATTAGAACTAAGAAAAGAGATGTTGAATTAAAACAATGGGCTTATCTTATTATTGTTGATAAGAGGCAAGACAGATGAAACGAGCATTACTAATGTACTGGCATGGTCTTGGAGATGTAATACAATTAACTCCTCATCTCAGATATTTATATCAAGAAGGTTTTATGGTAGATTTGCTATGTAGACCAGAAGTAAGGACTTCAAATTTACTTAGATATTGTCCCTACATAAACAAACTTATTGATGTGACTAATCCTTGGCAATCTGCTAAAGGAAAGAATAACCAAATACAGTCGAATAATAAGACTTTTGAAGCTTTAAGAAGCTCTTATCAATGGAGTGGTAAAAGTTTGCACAATACTGGAGGTGCTTGTAAGATTGATACCACAAGCCGAGAACTTGGGCTACAGATTACTGATAAGAAATTGGAAGTTTTTATTTCGAAAGAAGCTGAGCAAGAAGCATTGTGTGTTAAGAACAACTTTCCTGATGGTTACATCTTTGTACATACAATGATTGAAAATCACAAATACCATAATTGGAATTCTTCTAATTTCATAGCTAAAAATTATACAGATGTTGACATTATTGACACAGGGTACGAAGGAGATTTTTATAAGAAGTTTTCTGATATAGGAGTTTCGTTTGTGTTGTCCAGAGATGCCAAAGCAAGAATACTGTCATCATCAGTTTTTGTACATGCTTGCGATGCTATGAATGTTTGCATAGATGTAATTAACTATGGGAGACCAGATAGAAAAGTATGGCCTCTAGATCAATCAAAGGTAATGAAAATAAGAGAGTCAAACAAGTGGATAAAATTGTGATGAAAAAATATCAGTGGACAGTTAATACAGTTTTTGATACTAGAGGGAGTAAAGGTATTGGCGACAAACTTATGTTCTCCAGAATACCGGAATACTACTATACAAAGTTTGGAAAACCTGCAAGATTCCTGACAGATGATACGAAAAAGATTTATGAACATATTCCTCATATAGAGATAGTAACCGAAATACTACCAACAGATATTATATGTCCTTTAAGCAAAATCAAACATGCTCCAGCAGCAGTAGGGAGTGTGTTGTTTTCCATTATGAATTATCATATTGCTGAATTCGAGGATAAGAATGTTAAGCCTAAGTTTTGCACACCAACAGAAGTAGCGGTAAAACCGAAGACTATTTGCTTCTCGAATTCGAATAATCCTTCATGCCCCTCTCACCGTAGAACCTTTATAGAACCTGAAGTACTTCTCTCTGTGATTACTATTTTAGAGGGTTGGTCAATCATACAGATTGGAGGCACAGCTGATCCAAAAGTAAACCACCTTTCAGTTATTGATAAGAGAGGTTTATCGATAGAAGATACACTTGACGTCATGAAAGGATGTACTCATTTTCTAGGCGTCAATTCAGGAATGATGCATTTAGCAAACTGCTTGGATAGTTTGAAGAAGATAATTTATGTACATGAACCTGTAACATTACCTATTGGCGTATACGCTGATGACTTTCAGGAGAATCGTTGGTTGTATAATGACAACACTTTTGTAGGTAAAACTGCCATGTTGAATGTACAGAATATTTTAGAGTTCTTTGCTGTACTCAACAAAAAAGAAGATAGTAAGCCTTTGAGAGTGGTGTTAGGATGTGGAACGAAAACCAAAGAAGGTTGGTTAAATGTTGATATTAGAGATCTTCCTTGTGTAGATAAAGTAGCCAACATGACAGATTTGTCTTTTCTAAAAGATGCTTCAGTGACTGAGATCTATATGGAAGATTCTTTAGAGCATTTATGTATGGAAGATGTAAGAACAACATTAGGTGAATGTCATAGAGTGCTAGTAAAAGGTGGATGGTTATGTATAAAGGTTCCTGATGCTAGAAAGCATTGCCAGTTATTAGTTTCAGGCAAATGGGATTTTGAAAAGTTTAACTACCAATTCTTTGGAGGACAGGATTACGAACATAATCAACATAGAGCATCTTTTGATGAAAATTATTTTAGAGAGTTATTCAAAGATATGTTTTTGATAGATAAAGTTAAACATATAAAAACACCCACAACATTTAATTTGCAAGTTATAGCTAGAAAGATCGAGAGCAAATGAAAGATTTCCGCTGTGTCACATCACCATTAACTCTTATAGCAACTAAAAGAGAAGAATTAAATGCCGCATATCGAAAAGTGTACAACAAGAAAGCTAAGCGGTTTGCCCAGGCACAGTATTGGCTTCCTATTTGGATTAAGAAATACGATGACGCTATTAAAGTATTAAAAGAAAACGAAAGTGGTCCTTGGGGATGTAAGTGTAAAACATTACAGAATAAGATGCTGGGCGATGGTTGCGAGATATGCAATCCTGAAATGGCTAAAGAGATAGAAGAAGAGAATGCGAAGGATTTAGATAACTAAGCCTGGGTGGTGGAACGGTAGACACAACGGACTTAAAATCCGTTGCCGAAAGGCGTGAGGGTTCGAGTCCCTCCTCAGGTACCAAATCAAGGAGGAAGTGATGAAAGTATTAACAGTAGGTGATTCCTGGTCTTCCGCAATTGAATCAGATACAGGTAAAGATGAAGGTTGGCCTGACATTATGGAAGTGGACTACAGACAGGCTATCGCCGGATCTACTGCTGAGCAATGGGTTGCAGGGAAAGATGGTATACTGAATAAGGCAGCAGAAACTAAGGCTGATGTCGTCATTCTCTCATTGCTCGGAAATGATGCCAGAAAAGCAATGGCTGATGGAGATGTGTCACTAGCAGAATTAAGCTATGGTATCTTGAATTTGAACTTTGTAGTCAGGAAAGTACAGAAAGAACGTACTATTATATTACTGTATGCTGATCCTTTCTGTGGTGCTGACAAACAGATACATAGACAAGTGACTCTTCTCAATCATATCATTATGGCATCATGTGCAGGTTTAGGAGTAGAGTACTTTTACTCTCAGCGTTTCCTCACAGAGGATCACTTTGATGGAAAGGATATCCATCCAAATAGAGCAGGACATGAAGTCATTGCTAAGAAGATGACAGAATTCTTAAACACAGAAGATGAAGAGAAGAGAAGGTCTTTCTTCTTCCCCAATGGGTGATGCCATAAACTCTTACATACAAGACAGTAAGAAAGCTCAGCACTTTATTCTCACAAGGTTTAACTTAGGGATCTACACCAAAAACTGGGATGATAAGAAGTTAGAGGATTGGTACAAGCGAGCTTTCCACCTCTTTGAATCCTTCAGTTATCAATCAATAAGTCAGCAGATAACTGGATCTTTCACATGGGTAGTAATCTTTGATCACTTAACTCCTGCACATCTAAGAGACAAGATTGAGTCTTACAGAACACTAACAAACTTTACGCCTGTGTATGTTAATGAGTTAGAAGGCAAGCGTAGAGGAATCAAAGCAGCAATCATGCCACTTATAGAAAGAGACACAGAGTATGTTGTGACTTCGAATCTAGACATTGATGATATGATACAGAAGTTCTACATCGATTTGGCACACAAAAGAGTTAGATTATCAGATAAGCACTTCTTCACTTTCAATAAAGGATACCTCCTCAGTGTAAGGAACAATGATGTGGAGTTATGGAATGTTCCTCAGTTGAATAATCAATTCTCCTGCTTTGTTGATAAGCCTGATTTCTCGAAACCTTACTATGGGCTTTCTACTATTTGGGCAAAGCCACACGGATTCCTTCCACACGATAAATCTGTCACAAAGTCTGTATACAGTTTCACTACGAATATGCCGATGTGGGTTTGGGTGCTACATAATAACAATCAGACTGCTAGTACACATAATTGGAAGAATGATAGACCAAGAGGTCGTAATGGAGAGCCTTGGGGATTATTTGAGAAGTCCTCAATCAAAGAGCTTCATGCACGCTTCGGTTTTCTTTGGCCTAAGGATTGGCCAACAAAATGGAGAGAATACAATTAACATCTGTAATATAAGTATCATGGAAATTATTAGTAAATGTATTTTAAATTTGGAGGATGTGTTCTCATTCTCCTGCCGGGTACTGGCCAAGCCGCGTACACATCCACAAGGCCATGCCCGGCCCTTTTTACATAGGAGGCAACATGCCACTTGAAGAGAAGCGTTATGAGATGGATGAGTGGAATAACGATATTGTTCCACTTGTTAAAGAAGGCAAGCTCAAGGATGTCAGTGAAGATGTATCTATGGGCTTTCTTGTAATTGGTCAGATCATGCAAGCAGTTATTGAAGACGAAACTGGAGACCACTTCACTTGCTTCGGATGGGAAAGGCGAGAAGGTCCTCCTTTTGTGCAAGTAACAAAACGTGATAATAATATTAAGCCTACTGAACCTGCTCAGGAATGATCTTCCCGAGCACGAATTGATGGATCAATTGAAGTATTCTTCACTGTATCCAGAAAAAGCCATTCGTACTCCTGAAGGTGAATACGCGCACTGTATCAACAGAAAAAGGAAATAGTATGAAACATGAAATCAAGCTAGTATGTGATAATGAAGAAGTTGCCCTTCCTGTATTTTGGTCAGACGAAGCCTGTGCAGATCTTAAATTGTTTCATGGTATACAAGCAGAAGAACAAATGGTAGATTTTATGGCGAAAGAAATTGCCAAGGTTTTGCCTGCTGCTACTAAGCAGTTACTTACCAAACTTATAAACTAGAATGTCGAGAGATGTCGTACATGACATTCTTAGAGCATGGCAAGGTCCTAACAAGAACGAATTAGTTACCTTTATCTCATTAGAAGGAGACAAGGTGCTCTGGTGTGAGGTACACTCCTGGATGGATGACACAACGCTTCATGGAATGATAAGAGATAGAATGATACTTGCACCGTTCACTATTGAGAACTATGGATTCTTCATCATGGAGTACGTCCCGAAGCATTGGGCCAGGAAAGAATTCGAAGACTTTGAGTACTTGGAAGTAACACTCCACTGGGGATGGACATTAGCAGCATTCATACTTGTTATGGCTATCTCCTTTGGTTGCTATTTTTTTATTGACAATTCCAGGTAGATGTTGTAAGTATTATTAGAGGATAAATGGCAATGAAAAACTTGAAACTAAATCCGAAGATGATGTTCCTGTTGATGTCGATGCTGTTCCTGAGTCTAGTTAATACAGGATACGGTCTAGGAAAGCCAAGAACATCATGTAAGCTGGTCAATGGAGTCTGGACTTGTACCAAACCAAAGACTACATACAAAGTTGTTACACCTCCGAAGCCTAAGAAACAAAAGATTGTCAAGAAAGCTAAACGTCCGCAGTTCGGTAACTCTACAAGATTAAGCACTATTAGATTTGAAGGAAGATAGATATGCCTGAAGTACATGCTCCATACACAACAATTTATCAGCCTGTAGGTGGCTGGAATGCAGTCATGATGGTATGGGATGAAGAATGCGAGTGTTATCTGCCTGCACAAACAGGCACTAATAACACTCTAGGACAAGGTGATAGAGAAGGAGCAGTCGCTGAGGCAAAGAGCTGGGCAGACGCAGAAGATGTACTTTATCTAGAAGAGGGTAGCAGTGGTCAATGACGACACAGTAATCTGGTTTGGTAAACACTCAGAAGAAGGTACTAAACTCAAAAACATTCCAGACAGCTACTTTGTTTGGCTTTACAGCCAAGATTGGTTTAAAGATAAGTATCCAGAATTGTATGATTACGTAGTTAAAATGGCATCATCAATACCTGATTTAATTTTAAGAGATGAAGATAAGGAGAATTGGCATGCCACCTCGCAAAACCGAAACCGAATTTGAATCGTACTCCCTATACTGTCCTCTATGTGCTTTGTCTTTAAAAGAACTACAGAGCAATGGGAAGATCATCAATAGGCAGGGACATATACAGTGTCTTGACTGTCATGCAGATATGCTAACGATTGAAGAATGCTTGCCTCATTGGGAAAGGACAATTAGAGCACAACGTATAGCAATAGATGACCTGAAGATGGAAATAGCAAAGATAAAACTAACATGAAAAAGAAAAAGAAGAAGAAAGCAACCTCTCTTAGTATTCTAGCAACATTAAGGGCAGATCAGAAGAAACGTTCCTATACTGCTGCCTCAATACATACTGATGAGTTTAGGGAATTGTTTGTAAAGACTTTAATAGCATCGAAAATACCATTATTTTCGCAATGGGAAGAAGACTTCTTTGCTAAGATAGAAGGAAAGACAATATTTACGAGTGGTGAAAAGATACAGTTAGATGCGCTTTATGAGCGTTACAATCACAGGATTCCTGCATTGGTGGAAAAAGATATGCTTCCACCTGAGTTGAATTTCTGATGTGGAGATGGATACAAGGAGTTATTATGAAAGAAGAGAAACCAATAGGCGTACAGGCGAAGACGAAGTATAAGACGTTGAAGAATATCGCCAAGTGGTGCAGAGAGCACACTAGTGATACACCAGCTTTCGGATCTTTAGCAAACATCATTGACAACTGTGCCTCTTCAATGGGTCACATTGCCAAAGATCTTGGTGAAGAAGTAATGGCAAAGCCTTCTCCAAGTGAAGTTAAAGAGTCGGAGTACAAACAGGCTCTCGCCTGTGTTATCAACCAGTTCGACTTTATGCACGACAGTGCCGATGTCAAGTCATCTACAGGTCTTGTGAAGGCAAGTGTCTGGGATAACGATGATCTCATCAAGCGTCCTGTCAACAAAGAAACAGCAGATGCCATAAATAACGCCAGGAAACTTTTGATAGCAGAGTAGTTTCCATTGTATTACATGGTATGATAACCTCAGAACAAATATTTCTGTCTCTAGTTGTAGGGGCATTCTCTTTTATGGCAGGAAACATTTCGGGATTTCTTAGCGGTGACAAATCTGGGTACACTAGAGGGTTTGCCGAAGGAGTCACTAATGGAAACGAAAATCGTAAGAGGCACGACAAAGCTCGCTTTTCTGATTCTGATACTTGTGACGGCTAGTTGTAATATGTTTCGACATGAAGCACAGTATCAGTTAGAGAAGGTTGCTCATACTGTTCTAAGAGATGAGCTTCCGGATTACCTTCGCATCAGTTACAAAGAGGATTACTTCCAGGATGTCTTTGATCATAACTTTGACAGGAATGTTGACTTTCGAGATTTTAAATCTGTCGTCTCAAATACAGTGCATGATTGTGTTGATGACATATTGAAAGAATCAATAGGCGATGAAATAGGCAACATAGTTGTAACAAACATTCCATACGGCCTTAACTTGGTATGGATAGGGATCCTGGGATGGCTGGGATCCAAATATAAAGTAGCAAAGAAAGAAAATGGACGTAACAGATCCACGATTCAGACCCTTAGACAGAGACCGCTCGATACCGTTCGCACCGATACAGAAGGACAAGAGCGATCCTAAGAGAAACAAGATATGCCCTTCCTGCAATAAAGCATATTTCGATTCCTCAGAATATAACTCTATGCTAAGCTGTGGCACTACAGAGTGCAATCGAAAAGTATTCTCTATCATGAATAAGTACTCAAAGAATAAGAGGCGAAAGTCTGATGATGAAGTTGCTGCAGAGCTTGATAAGTTAGATCCTGTCAAAGGAGTACAGCTGTCATTACAGAATCCTTGCCGATCTAAAACTTGTCCTTCTTGTTTAGGCAAGTATCAGGATACGACAAAAAAGAACAACAAGCAATTCTGTACAGTAAAGTGTAGGAGCGCATTTTCTACTAATCCGGTATCTGAAAGAAGAAAGCGATGTGGATGCGGTGATTACTTCTTAGACAATTCCCCTTCTAATAATAGGAAACATTGTGATTATTGTAAGAAATCAAATATAGGTCGTAGAAATAGGAACAAAATATGTCGTACTTGTAAAAAGAAATTCATAGACACTTCTCGAGGAAACAATATGATATACTGTAATAAAGATTGTAGAGGATTTGATTTAACGTAATATGAATGAAAAACTAATAATAATTGATTGTGAGACAACTGCTGGTGGTAATGGTCCTGATGTTGCCCCAATTGAGATCAGCTTCTCAGATGATGGCAAACCAGTAACATTTATGATGTGTCCTGATAAGAAGGTTCTTCCTTCTTCTACTGTTATACATGGCCTAACTAATGAAGATGTCAAGCAATACGATCCAATGGAACAGGTTATCCCTAAGGTATATGCCTATCTACAGGAAGTTGTCACGCCTGGAACCTACATAACAGCATACAATACAGCATTCGACTTCAATGTGATAGATAAAGCATTCACAGAAATTCTTGGTAAATCGTTCAAACCCACAAAACAGTTTGATATCTTACGTCTAGCTCAGAAGGTTGTACCAGTAGAAACATCAGGCAATCATAGATTAGATACAATCTTCTATTTTCTGTTTCCTGATAAGTTAAAGTACCTCATGAAGACCAGACAGGTACATACAGGATCAGTAGATGTCGATTTAACTGATGAAGTGCTTGGAGGTCTTTGGACTAGATTAGAGATTCTTGAAGATAAAGAATTTAAGACCATTGCTGAAGTAGCAGACTATACTAATGCTCCAAAGACATTAACTGTTTGGCCAATGGGAAAACATAGAGGTGATTTCATTAAAGATGTGCTCAAGCAGGACGCACAATACATAAAGTGGTTCATGGACCAGTCCTGGAAAGATGATATGCCTGATCTGGTATACACTATTCGAAAAGCAAGAGGCGAAGTATGACATATTCAGTAACTCCTACAGAGATAATATCTGAAGTAAAGGAAATGATACCGGAAGAATCCAAAATTACTGCTTTCACAGCTAATTGGTTTACGCTAGAAACTGATATGAAGTGGGAGGAAGTCAGAAAGCATTTTCGAGGAGTAGCTACAGTTTCGATTCTACATGAACAAAAACCAAGGAGCAAGAAGAAATGACAAATGAAGTAGTCGGCATCATCGTAACTGCAATAGTTACAAATTGGACTAACCCTTTTATACCTGAAGATCAATGGCCTGTTATCCAGCAAAGAAAAGGCGTACCTGAAAAGAGAGTTCGTGTCGGTATTGTTGAGCGCCAGCAAAGGAACAAGTTTGTTTACGAAGGCAAAACCTTTGAGCAGGTAGTTAGTAGAGAACATCTGCATGAAGTTATCCAGGTCGGGAAAGCGCAAGAAAGCGTACAGTGGCTCCAGACCCAGAAGGTACCTACTAAGGCTGTAGCACCGAAAGGTGGCGCCCCTAAAGTTGAGAAGCCTGCAGTAGAACCACCAAAGAAAAAGAAACGTTGGTGGCACAGAAAGAGTAAGTAATTTGTATATATTAGTGCCCGGTGGCGCTGAGTGGTGTCGGTTGGACCAATAAAAAGTTATGCTACTTGTTGTCAACTAACTTCCAACAGCCGGGCACTATTTTTAGGAGAGTGCGATGCCAAGTGAGATTGAAGCAGTGGAACAGTCATATCAAAAAGAGATAGATGCTCTTAAGAGACAAATCAAAGATGACAGCATAAAACTGCTCAAAGCGAAACTCACCATCGATGGTTTGCAAGCAGAAATTATGGAGCTTAGGGCACAACTACCTTACTAGGAGAAGACGATGGATATACAGGATGATGACATACTGGTAGGTCTTGATGGTTGTAAGCCTTGTGTTGCTGTCAAAGCGAAGTATCCTAACCTTAAGTATGTTTGCATTCCTCGAACTGTCGTAAAGGAGCACGATAGTTTTGAACTAGCAGTTAAGAAAGCTATCTTTAAATTGAAGGTAACAGGCTACCCAGTCATACTTGATAAACAGTTAGAGAAAATAAAAGGATATCCAAGACCATGAAGAACAAAAAGATATTTAGCATCAATCCTATCTTGGTTTCGTTATCGAAAGCTCTTACGCCGAAAGAAACCCAGGACCTATCCAAATCCATCAAGGAAGCCGTTGCAGAGACAGGAGAGAGTGCAACAGTAAGGCAACTATACAAAGCAGCAATTGTCTCAACCCAGACTGGATGGGATAGAATTACCGACACTGAGAAATTCGCTAATAGAGTAGGCCAATTAGCTTCAGCATTGCTTTTAGAAGATGAAGAATTCGAGAAGCATGAAGCAGAGAAAACTAAAAAATAAACAACAATCTACTCGATCTCCTGTAATACATATTAGGAGGTAGTATAATGGAAAAGATAATCACATTCGAAGAAGCATTCAAAGAACAAATAGATGCCAGAGAAGCTCTAACTGAGAGTGCCGTTGCCGATTTAAAAACAAAGACTTGCTACATTACTGAAGATGAGATCAAAGCAGGTGACAAAGTCTTATGGGTAATGGTTCCTGAAGCAGTAGTACAGGATAGCATCGTGTATGATATGGTGCTTGCTAAAGAGTGCGCCATAAAAGAATCAACATGGGAATTCGAAGCGGCACAGGCTGGATCAGTTCCGAGAGTTTCACCTGACTCTGTTAACCTATAAAACATTGTTTCTTCACTACTATCGAATACGTAGTATAACACATGAAGATGGATAACATTATTTCTCAGTTACTGGAAGGCGATTCACAAATTGAGCAAGCCATCGATACTATCCTGAATGAGGAGGATGACCTCTTCAGCAATCCTGTGAAAGGTGATAATCGCTGGGACCCGGAATACTCCTCTGTTGAAAGAGGTGGGTTTGTTGTTTCTTTAGATGCTTCAGTTCTTCGTTGGACAAGCACAACAATAGATAATTTTGATTACCATCTTGAAGAAATAGGATATTCAGATCCAGATGATTACGAATGGAATATAGCTAGAGGTGATGATTTACCTAATGCAATTACTTTTAAGAATCGGAAGATGATAATAGATCCGGAAGTGTATGATCTTCTTTCTGAGATTGAAGGACCTAATGTTTACAATGAAGCGACTAATACACTCTTCCAGAATCCTGTCAGCTTTGACGATGCTTGGTTAGATGATCATACAAAGTCTTGGACTCGTAGATCAGATGGAAAGATAGATGTAGAAGGTGATGTAAGCATTAGTGGTTTGCAGTTAGATGAGATTCCTTACGATTTTGGCACTTTAAATGGCTCATTCAATTGTACAGCAAATAAATTAGTATCATTAAAAGGTGCTCCTGAAGTTGTAACTGGTACTTTCAACTGCTCAGGGAATGGTCTTACTTCACTTGAAGGTGGTCCAAAAGAAGTAGGTGGTGAATATTCTTGCGTTGCGAATCAACTTATTAATCTCGAAGGAGCACCGAAAGAAGCAAAACAGCATTTCAATTGTGGTAGAAACTCAATGCACTCTCTAAAAGGATCACCAGAGAAAATTGGCAGTGATTTTTCATGTGGTAGAAATGATTTTGAAACACTCAAAGGCGGTCCCAAGTGGGTAGGCAGAGATTTTATATGCTTTGACACTCCTCTCAAATCACTAGAAGGAGCACCTGAGGAGATAGAAGGAGTATTCCACACACGTGTATTTAGTGATAAGAGTTACAGAGCATTCGTAAAGGAAAGAGATGGATAACCTAAACAAAGCAATAGATCTTTTAATATCTGAGGAAGATGATCTTTTCAGCAATCCATTAGTCTTTGATGATAAGTGGTTAGATCTCAATGTACAAGGAACATGGACTCGTAGATCAGATGGAAAGATAGATGTCGAAGGACATCTCGACATTGGTGGTCTTGCTATAGAGTACTTGCCTTACAAGTTTGGGAAAGTTACAGGCTACTTTGATTGTGCTAATTGCCAACTTAACGATCTCGATGGATCACCTGATGAAGTAGGAGGCAATTTTGATTGCTCAGGAAACAACCTTTCAGATCTGATTAATGGACCCACGAAAGTAAACACATACTTTAATTGTAGTCGTAACCAGCTTGTCACACTCGAAGGTGCTCCTGAGTATGTGGGAGGAGATTTTGATTGCTCCTACAACCAACTTCCATCACTCAAGTTTGGACCTGACCATGTTGGAGGAATGTTTGATTGTGAGAATAATCCTCTTGATTCTCTTGAAGGAAGACCTGACCACGTAGGTGGTAAGTGGTTTGGTCCGAATTTTATCAGAGGTGGTCATGCGTAGCGTCAACAAAGCAATAGACCTGCTAATGTCTGAACAGGATGACTCTCTCTTCAGTAATATCTTCGAGTTTAATGATGAGTGGTTAGACAAGCATGTTAAAGGTACTTGGACTCGTAGACCCGACGGTAAGATAGATATAGATGGAGATATTTCTTTCTACGGTATGAGCCTTACAAAGATACCTTATCAGTTTGGTAAAGTGTCTGGAGAGTTTCTATTGACTCAAAATAATTTAACCTCACTAGCTGGTGCTCCTGAAGAGGTAGGAGGAGATTTTACTTGCTCTGCAACCACTTTACGGTCACTCGTTGGAAGCCCTAAGAAAGTTGGAGGAGATTTTAGATGTAGTTTTAATCTGCTTACCTCACTCAAAGGCGGACCTGAGTGGGTTGGAGGAGATTATTATTGTCAAAGAAATAGACGAATACGCTCACTCAAAGGAGCACCGAAAGTTGTTAAACATACTTTTAGATCAGACCAATTCTATGATGAAGATTATAGGGAATATGCAGAGAAAACTTATGGACAACCAAGTAAATAAAGCAATAGACCTGCTAATATCAGAAGAAGATGATCTTTTCAGCAATCCATTAGTCTTTGATGATAAGTGGTTAGATGCTCGTGTCGATGGGACCTGGACTCGTAGAGCAGATGGAAAGATTGACGTCGAAGGCGATGTCAACATGAATAGGATACTAAAAGGCTGGTCAACAACAATCCCTTTCCAGTTTGGAAAAGTAACAGGTGATTTCAATTGTGGAGGAAATCACATAACCTCACTCGAAGGATCACCTGAGTACGTAGGTGGCGATTACGATGTCCATCAAAGTAGACTCACCTCACTCGAAGGATCGCCTGAGTACGTAGGTGGTAATTACGACATAGAATATTCAATAGTAAGAGCTATTAGAAAGAATTACATGACAGATATGAAAGGGTTGCCTAAAACCATCAAAGGTAAATTTCGTTCTACAATGTGGTGGCCTTCGATGGCTTGGGAGTACCAGAGGAAAACATACGAAGGACAGGATGAATAGTATATCTAAAGCAATAGATTCCTTGATAGAAGGAGAACCGCTTTTCACCAATCCAGTTGAGTTTGATGATTCATGGTTAGATAAATTTATTGATGGTACATGGACTCGAAGAGAAGATGGGAAGATAGATACTCTTGGAACTGTGCGTTTGAATAATATGGACTTAACAGAGCTTCCTTATGAGTTTGGTGAAGTAAAAGGATATTTTTATTGTGTCGATAATAGCCTTACAACTCTCAAAGGATGCCCAGAAATTGTTAGAAAAGGTTTTGATTGCTCTAACAACCAGCTTACTTCCTTAGAAGGTGGTCCAGAGATTGTAGGACTAAGCTACAATTGTCGTGAAAATCCATTAAAATCACTGCAAGGAGCCCCAGAGTATGTATATGGAGATTTTATGTCTAATAAATTTACTGATAAAGAATATAGGGCTTACGTAGAGGAAAGAGATGAATAAAATTTCCAGGGCAATAGACTTCTTAATAGAGGATGATCCACTCTTCAACAATCCTGTTGAGTTTAATGACGAGTGGTTAGATAAGTTTGTGGATGGAACCTGGACTCGAAGAGCAGATGGGAAGATAAACGTAGAAGGTCATGTCGATATGTCAGAAAGGGAGCTTGATAAAATTCCTTTTCAGTTTGGTGAAGTAACTGGAAACTTTGATTGCTCTTTTAACAATTTGACTTCACTCGAAGGAGCTCCTGAGGAGGTAGGAGATGATTTTAATTGCTTAGATAATCCTCTTGAATCCTTAGAAGGAGCTCCAGATTGGGTAGGCGGTTTTTGGTTTGGTGGATTAGAGGATGAAGAAGATGAAGAGTAAAATTGCAAAAGCAATAAACTTCTTAATAGAAGATGACCCACTCTTCAGTAATCCTGTTAGCTTTGATGATAAGTGGTTAGATGATAATGTTGTTGGAAATTGGCACAGAAATTCTCAAGGCAAGATTGTTGTTAATGGTAGTTTGCGTATATCAGGTTTTCGTACACTGGAAAGGCTTCCTTGGGATTTTGAGAAAGTAACAGATACATTCTATATAAGTAGTAATGGATTGACCTCTCTTGAAGGTTGTCCTGAAACTGTAGGCTCACAGTTTTCTTGCTATAGTAACAAATTAACGTCACTTGAAGGTGGTCCTAAACTTTTAGGAGGAGGTTACTATTGCGGAGAAAATGAGTTACAAACATTAAAAGGATCTCCTGAGGAAGTTGCAGGTAACTTTAACTGTGCTAATAATGATCTTACTTCTCTTGAACATGGTCCTAAAAGAACCGCGTACAACTACAATTGTATGAACAATAAGCTAACGTCGCTTAAGCATGGTCCTGAAAAAGTTGGGATGGATTTCAATTGCTGGGGTAATTCTCTCCACAGTATTAATGGCGCACCTCTTGAAATAGCAGGGAATTTTATATCATCATCATATACTAAAAATGAGTACGTGCAGTACAAAGCAAAAGCAATGAAGTATGGTGATTACAAAACAAGTGATATGCGATGAGCAAAGTAGACAAAGCAATAGATGTATTACTATCTGAAGAAGGTGAACCACTCTTCAGCAACCCTTATGTCTTTGATGATAAGTGGTTAGACGACCATGTTGAAGGTTCCTGGACTCGTAGAGAAGATGGCAGAATAAATGTCAGAGGAGACATTAGTTTTCGAAATATGGGATTAGAGAAGCTTCCTTATTCGTTCCACAAAGTAACAGGTCGTTTCGATTGCTCGAGTAACCAACTTACTTCACTTGAAGGATGTCCTGAAGTAGCAAGAGATAATTTTGATTGCTCCTACAACCAACTCACCTCACTCTCAGGTGGTCCTAAAGAAGTAGGAGGTAATTTCTTCTGCTCCTACAACCAACTCACCTCACTCGAAGGATGCCCAAAAGAGGTCAAGTACTCCTTTGATTGCACTCATAACCAACTCACCACACTTAGGGGCTGTCCTGAGTATGTAGGTAATATGTGGTGCAGATACAACCTACTCACTAATTTTGTAGGAGGTCCTGAGAAGGTGAATAGCTCTTTGTATGCCATCAAGAATCCTTTCGAAAGTCTTGAAGGAGCTCCAAAATACGTAGGTAGAAGGTTTCGTACAGATCAATTTACAGAAATGCAGTACAGAGAATATGCGAGGGATACTTATGGAACCAAAGATTAACAAAGCAATAGATTTCTTAATATCTGAGGAAGAAGAACTTTTTAGTAATCCTTTTGCGTATAACGATGAATGGTTAGATAAACATACTGACAGTTGGTCTCGTCGCCCTGATGGGAAGATAGATGTAAAAGGAATTATAGATTTCTACGGCAAGGATTTACAGAAGATACCTTACGATTTTGGAAAAGTTACAGGACATTTTGATTGTTCTGGTAACCAACTAACCTCACTTGCTGGCGCTCCTGAAGAAATAATAGACGGTGAATTTGATTGCTCTAATAACCAACTCACCTCACTCAAAGGTGGTCCAAAGAAAGTTGATGGTCCTTATTCATGCGACGTTAACCAACTAACATCACTCGAAGGTGGGCCGGAATATGCAGGTTCCTTCAATTGCCATCGCAACCAACTAACATCACTCGAAGGCGGTCCGAAGGAAGTACTTACACATTATTTTTGTAACACAAATAAGCTCGTAAATCTCAAAGGAGCTCCTGAGGAGGTAGGTGATTTTGATTGCGCACATAATAGGTTAACCTCACTTGAAGGTGCTCCGAAAAGGGTTAGAGGTACGTTCTATTGCTACAAAAATCACCTTCCTAACCTTATTGGTGGTCCTGAGATAGTGGCAAGGGATTATCGTTGCAAGCAAAATCCTCTTGAATCTTTGGAAGGAGCGCCTAAAAAATTAGGTTGGAGGTTTGTATCTACACAATTCAGTACTAAAGAATACAGGGCATACGCATTGGTGACTTATGGACAATCAAGTAAATAAAGCAATAGATCTTTTGATATCTGAGGAAGAAGAGCTGTTCAGCAATCCAGTAGTCTTTGGTGATGCTTGGTTGGATAAGAATGTTATTGGAACTTGGAAACGATTAGATAACGGCAAAATCAACGTATCAGGACATCTTCGAATATCAGGAATAAAGAATCTTGGTGAATTACCTTACGAATTCCATGAAGTATCTGGAGATTTTTATATAGAAGGCAACCAACTTGATTCTCTCAAAGGAAGTCCTGAGTATGTCGGAGGTAATTTTAGCTGTAATAACAATTACCTGAAATCATTGGAAGGCAGTCCTCAGATGGTAGGAGGTTCTTTCGATTGCTCAAGGAATCTGTTAAATACTTTGGAAGGTGGGCCTGAATGGGTAGGGGCAAACTATAATGCAGAAACAAACCCTCTTAAATCATTAAAAGGTGTAGCACGAGCTGTAGGAGGTACTTTTGATGGTAGTCCTGATTACTTCCAAGATGACTATTTTGATTACATATGGGACCTAGATGCACAGGAAAGAGATGAATAAGGTCGACAAAGCAATAGATGTTTTACTATCTGAAGATGAACCACTCTTCAGCAATCCATTAGTGTTTGATGATAAGTGGCTTACTGCTCATGTCATAACTGTTCAAGGAGATCCTACAGCTACATGGACCCGTAGAGAAGATGGAAAGATAGATGTAGATGGTAGCTTAAATTTCAATCACAGGGGTATTGATGAGATACCTTTTGATTTCGGTATCGTCACAGGTGATTTTTCATGTGCTAGAAATGATCTTAGATCACTAAAAGGTAGTCCTGAAAAAGTTGGCAGGTGGTTCAACTGTACCTCAAACCAACTCACCACACTTGAAGGCGGTCCGAAAGAAGTAGGAGGCCGATTTAGATGCGAAGGCAACCCTTTAACCTCACTCAAAGGAGCGCCTGAGAAAGTCGGAAATGCCTTCATTTCTAACAAATTTACTGATAAAGAATATAGGGATTACGTAAAGGAGATACACAAGTGAACGATTCACAAATTGAAAATGCAATAGATAGTGTACTTGAAATAGCAAGTGACAATTTTACACCAGAAGACTTCAAGAAAGCATTTGAAGAATACTCAGGCAGCAAAGTACTTAAAATTGAAATCGTTCCTGATCCAGAAGTAAGTGGTGTATATGCTGGGAAAGTAAAGATGGACGATCATCCTGAACCTGTATTCTTTCTCTACAATCGATATGAAGAAATTCCGAGAATGCGAAAAGATGGTGCTAAGGTTACTAATGATACTTCAAGGATAAATGTAGATAACTTTGAAGAAGTTGAATTTGAAACATGGCCTCCTATATCAGGCGAACTTAGGTTTTTCGTATGAATAAAGTATCCAAAGCAATAGCTCTCTTGCTATCTGAAGATGAACCAGTCTTTAGCAATGCTTTCAAGTTTGATGACAAGTGGCTAGATGAACACGTTAGTTCCTGGACTCGTACACCTGATGGAAAGATTAACGTTAACGGTTCAATTTCACTGTTTGGGTACGATTTAGATGAATTGCCATACTCTTTCGGTACAATTGAAGGCTATTTCCAGTGCGCCAACAATCAACTTACTACCTTGGAAGGAGCGCCTAAGTTCGTAGGAGGTGAAGCGTACACAGGTTTTTATTGTGATAGAAATAAACTTACTTCACTCAAAGGATGCCCTGAGGTGCCTACAGGAGGCATCAATTGTTCACAAAATGCTTTTTCTAATCTCATAGGAGCACCTGTAATGGTAGGAGGGTCATTCTACTGCGGAGAAAGCATACATCTTATCTCACTCAAAGGCGCACCAGAGAAGGTGGGGATGAATTTTGATTGCGCTAGTGCTAAAATCACCTCACTCGAAGGCGGACCTTTAGAAGTAACAGGCTCTTATAAGTGTGAGAGAAACCAACTTACCACACTCCAAGGAGCTCCTGAGAAGGTCGAAGATTTTATTTGCAGGTACAACAAACTTCCAACACTAGAAGGAGCCCCTAGCAAAGTCAGAAAATTCTTTGATTGCTCATATAACGGGCTCACTACACTTGAAGGAGCCCCGAAGAAGGCAAGTTTATTTACCTGTTCCATGAACCGTCTCACCTCACTGGTCGGAGCACCTGAGTGGGTAAATAGTAATTTTAAGTGTGAAGGTAATCCACTTACTTCTCTCGAAGGAGCTCCTAAGCATATAGGAGGAAATTTCTATTCAGATCAATTTAGTGACGCAGAATACAGAGAATACGCTGAGAAAACTTATGGACAACCAAGTAAATAAAGCAATAGATGTTTTACTATCTGAGGAAGATGAGCCTCTGTTCAGTAACCCAATGGTCTTTGATGATGAGTGGTTAGATGAGCATGTTAGAGGTTTGTGGACTCGTAGAGCAGATGGAAAGATAGATGTAGATGGCTCCCTCACAATCTCCAGCTTTCCTCAGCTAGACCAATTACCCTTCCAATTTGGCAAGGTTACAGGTACGTTTGACTGCTCTTACAATGGGCTAACTGACCTAGCAGGCGCCCCTGAGGAAGTAGAACTATGGTTTCATTGTGAAGATAATAAACTCACTTCTCTAAATGGAGCTCCTCGTAAGATTGGAGCATCCTTTAATTGCTCCAGCAATGCACTTGATACATTGGAAGGTGGACCTGAGTGGGTCGGTGGTAACTTTACATGCTACAACAATAGTCTTTATTCTCTTGATGGAGCCCCTTTTCATATAGGTAACAAATTCGATGCAGATGAATTCCATGATACAGATTATCGTCTTTACGTAGAGCAGAATTATGAATAAAGTAGACAAAGCAATAGATCTCTTAATATCTGAAGACGAACCTCTCTTCAGCAATCCATTAGTCTTTGATGATGCTTGGCTAGATAATAACACAGAAGATTGGACTCGTAGACCAGATGGCAAAATAGATGTTTTAGGCTCTATACAATTTTCTAGTTTAAACATGGATAAGATTCCTTACGATTTTGGGAAAGTTAGTGAAGGTTTCTATTGCTCTGGCAATAATCTTACATCCTTAGAAGGATCTCCAGAGGAAGTAGGAGAACACTTTTATTGCGCCTTCAATAAACTAACCAATCTTGTAGGAGGTCCGAAGAAAGTAGAGGCTTGGTTTGATTGTGGCGGTAACAACATCACCTCACTTGAAGGTGCTCCAGAATATATAGGCAGGGCTTTTTACTGTGATCAATTTGATGAGAAAGATTACAGGCAATTCATAAAGGAAAGAGATGGATAAAGTAGACAAAGCAATAGATCTCTTGATAGCTGAAGCAGAGTCTCTTTTCAGCAATCCTATAGTCTTTGATGATAAGTGGTTAGATAACAACACTAAAGATTGGACCCGTAGACCAGATGGAAAGATAGATGTGGAAGGTAATGTTATGTTAGCAGGATTAGGTTTAGAAGAATTACCTTATCAGTTTGGTAGAGTATCAGGCGGTTTCTCCTGCCACAGCAACCAACTCACTTCACTCTCAGGTGCTCCTAAAGAAGTAGGAGGTAATTTCTACTGCCACAGCAACCAACTTACTTCACTCTCAGGTGCTCCTAAAGAAGTAGGAGGTAATTTCTACTGCCACAGCAACCAACTTACTTCACTCCAAGGAGCTCCAAAAGAAGTAGGAGGTAGTTTCCACTGCTCCGACAACCAACTCACTTCACTCTCAGGTGCTCCTAAAGAAGTAGGAGGTTATTTCTACTCTGGAAATTTTACTGATAAAGAATATAGAGCATTCGTAAAGGAAAGCGATGGATAAACTAGACAAAGCAATAGATCTTTTGATAGCTGAGGAAGAGTCTCTTTTCAGCAATCCTATAGTCTTTGATGATAAGTGGTTAGATAACAACACTAAAGATTGGACCCGTAGACCAGATGGAAAGATAGACGTTGAAGGTAATGTTATGTTAGCAGGATTAGGTTTAGAAGAGTTACCTTACCAGTTTGGTAGAGTATCAGGTGATTTCTCCTGCTCCTACAACCAACTCACCTCACTCTCAGGAGCTCCTAAAGAAGTAGGAGGTGATTTCTACTGCGCCCACAACCAACTCACCTCACTCCAAGGAGCTCCTAAAGAAGTAGGAGGTGATTTCTTCTGCTCCTACAACCAACTCACCTCACTCTCAGGAGCTCCTAAAGAAGTAGGAGGTGATTTCTTCTGCTCCGACAACCAACTCACTTCACTCTCAGGAGCTCCTAAAGAAGTAGGAGGTGGTTTCTACTGCTACAACAACCAACTCACCTCACTCCAAGGAGCTCCTAAAGAAGTAGGAGATGTATTCTACTCTGACAATTTTACTGATAAAGAATATAGAGCATTCGTAAAGGAAA
>Ga0210003_1001303_pt1 | contig 22135 bp, 14 predicted proteins | sample LantaG_FD_182804 | JGI IMG/M metagenome (GOLD analysis project Ga0210003, IMG submission 182804) | Deep subsurface microbial communities from Baltic Sea to uncover new lineages of life (NeLLi) - Landsort_02402 metaG (SPAdes) (version 2) | ecosystem: Environmental > Aquatic > Marine > Oceanic >... | reverse complement strand
TTGCCGCCCGCACTTCGTCTACCCGGCCCCGCCCCAACTCGGGCGACTCAATCACCAAAAGTACGCCCGCCACCCGCTCGTCGGTGGCGGCCTTATCGAGCCGCTCGACAAGTCGGTGAAGCCGCGGCGACACATCGGCCCAGATGCCCCCCTGCCCTGGCCCCTCGGCGAGGTCGCCGCTCAGGCGGATGTGGGCGATTGTGGCCTGGACTTTTGGATCGACCGGCTTGGGGGCAGCCGTTGCCGGAGGATCGGCAAGCCCCAGGCCGGCTCCCATCGAAGCCCCCCAAAGGAGGCAGAATAAGGCCCCGATGACACGGTTGCGGACTGCAAACACTACGCTTCGTGGCATGATGCGGCCCTCGGGGAGCGGAAACGGGGAGCGGAAATCCCTACTCTAGCCCTTCGGGCTCGGTCGGGGAAATCTTTCCAAAGTGGGCCTTGAAAATGAACGATCGTATAGTAAGATACTGGCGTTCACCCAAACACCCATTCTCTCGAGGAAGCGGCCCAAGCCGTCAGACAACGATGCCGAAGCGCAAGACCAGCACCGCCCGCACTGCCAAGCCACGCGCCAAGCCCCGGACTGAAGGCCGCGCTGAGGGCCGGCCAAAGCCGGATCGGGTGGCCGCCGCCGCCACTGCCATCCGTCGCGATCCGCTGGGCCTCACGCTCGAGCGAGAAGAGCCTGCCGGTGACGCTCCGACACCCCGGCAGATGGAGATCTACGCGTTTATCCGTGACAAGATCCATTCGCGTGGCTACGGGCCGACCGTCCGCGAGATCGGACAGGCCTTCAAGATACGCTCTCCCAATGGTGTTGTCTGCCATTTGAAGGCGCTCGAGCGAAAGGGGCTGATCACCCGGGGCAAGAACATGTCGCGGGCGATCGAACTGGTTACCGAGCCGGCCCACCTGCGGGGGCTCCACATGGCCGGCTGGGTCGCAGCCGGTTCCTTGCGGGTGGCTGACGAACAGACCGAGCGAATCGACTTCGAGAGTCTCTTCTATCGCGAGAATCACTTCGTACTCAAGGTGATGGGCGACTCCATGATCGACGCCCAGATCGCCGACGGCGACTGGGTGGTGATCAAGGAGGCCAAGACCGCCCGCGCTGGCGACATTGTCGTGGCCCGGACGGACGACGGCGAGGCGACGCTCAAGCAGTGGTTTCCGGAACGAGACCGGATCCGCCTCCAGCCCGCCAACTCCTCGATGAAGCCGATCTACGTGCGAAACGCCAAGGTGCTCGGCGTGCTCGTCGGCGTGGTTCGCAAGACGTAGTCGTCGGGCGGGCTTGCCCTCGTTGTCAGGCGGGCTTGCCGAGGGCCCCTTCCTGCATCTGATGGAGCTTGTTGTAGAGCGTCTTCAGGCTGATCCCGAGTTCCTCGGCGGTCTTCGGCTTGTTGCCGGCGTTCCGCTCGAGCCCCTCGAGAATGGCCTCGGTCTCCATCTCCCGGAGGCTCTTGGGGTGATCGGCTGACAAGGCTAGAGAAGCGGTCGTTTCCAGCGACACACGCGGCGGCAACCCGGCTGCCAGGGTGGCCTGCCGCTTCACCTGAAAGCGACCCGGTAGATGCTCGACCGCGATCGGCAGCTCGTCATTGAGCACGAGGGCGTGCTCAATGACGTTGGCCAGTTCGCGGATGTTGCCGGGCCAGGTGTGTGCCGTCAGCACGGCCAGCACCTCGGCCGTGGTTGCCTCTGCCCGCGGCGGTGCCTGCGGGCGGCCCCGGCGAACGAAGTGCTCGACCAGCTCCGGAATGTCTGTCCGGCGGTCGCGGAGCGGCGGCACGATGATCTCGAAGGTGTTGATCCGGAAGAGCAGGTCCTCGCGGAAGTCGCCCTCGGCAGCCATTGTCTCGAGCGGCCGATGCGTAGCACACACGAGCCGCACGTCGACATGGATCGGCTGATTGTCGCCCACCCGGCGGATCTCCCCGCTCTCGAGCACCCGCAGCAGCCGCGACTGCAGCGACCGCGGCAGCTCGCCGATCTCGTCGAGAAAGAGCGTGCCTCCGTCGGCCACCTCGAACAGGCCCGCCCGGTGCTCGTCGGCTCCGGTGAAGGCACCCTTGCGGTGGCCGAAGAGTTCGCTCTCGACGAGGTGCTCCGGCAGGGCCCCGCAGTTGACCGCCACGAGCGGCCCCCCCGCCCGGCCACTGCCCTCGTGGATGGCCCGGGCCACGAGCTCCTTGCCCGTCCCCGTCTCCCCCCGCACGAGCACGGCCGCCTCGCTCTTCGCCACCCGCTCGATGAGTCGCCGCACCGTCTCCAATGCCGGCGAGCCGCCCACCAGCTGCGTGGCTCCCTCCGCCCGCCGCACCCGGCGCTCGAGGGCCCGCAGCCGCGTCGTCAGCTCCCGCTTCTTCCGCACCCGCTCGAGCACCGCCTGGATCTCGGCCAGTCGGCAGGGCTTCGTCAGATATTCAAACACGCCCTGGCGAACCGCTTCGATCGCGGTCTCCACCGACGACTTGCCGGTAATGATCACAGCCTCGGTGTCGGGCGAGGTCTCCCGCACCCGGGTGATCACCTCCATCCCACCGACTCCGGGCATGTCGAGATCGACAAGCACGCAGTCGTAGCTCGTGCGTTCGATCGCCGCCAGCGCCGTTCGGCCATCCGGGCAGACGGTGGCCTCGTGGCCGAGCCGCGGCAGCTCGATCCGCATCAATTCCTGGATCGACGGCTCGTCATCGGCAAACAGGATCCGCAAGGGACGGGACTGCGACTTCACGATGCGTCTCTCCGGTAAGCGGGCATCAGGCGGCCCGGTCGAGTTCATGCGGGCCGGGCGCGTCCCCGGCCGCAGCACCAAACTGGGCCAACGGCAGGAATACGCGGAAGGTCGAGCCCTGGCCCGGGCCGTCGCTCGTTACCGCGATTCGGCCACCATGGTCGGTGACGATGCGGTGCACGATCGAGAGTCCGAGGCCGGTCCCCTGCCCCGCCTTGCGGCGGGTGAAGAAGGGCTCGAAGAGATGCTCGAGCACCTCCGGTGTCATGCCGCAGCCGTTGTCGGTGATGGTCAGCAGGCCCTCGCCACCGCTGCGGCGGGCCGCGATCCGCACGGTGCCGTGGTCCTCGATCGAGTCGAGCGCGTTGACGAGCAGGTTGAGCGCCACCTGCTTGATCTCCTGCGGGTTGACCATCGCGAGCACGTCCTGCCCGTCCTCGATCTCGATGGTTCGGCCGGCGAACCGGCCGACGTGACGGAGCATGTCGGCCACGTCGGTCACGAGGGCGACAAGCGCCGTCGCCTGCCGTTTGACTTCCCCGAGCCGCGAGAAGTCAAGGAGCTTCTCGGTGATGCCCTTGCAGCGGAACGCCTCATTCTGGATCAGCGAGAGGTAGCGGCGGGCCACCTGGGCCTCCGCCTCGTCGGGGGCCAGCGCGTCGATCCGGCTCTCGAGCGATTCGGCACACATCGCGATCGAGGCCAGCGGGTTGTTGATCTCGTGGGCCACGCCCGCCGCCAGAAAGCCGACGCTCGCGAGCTGCTCGCTGCGGATCACTTCACGGGTTCGCGACTGCACCTGCTGATCGAGATCGTCGCGGATCTCGCGGAACCGCTCGGTCATATCGTTGAGCGCGTCGGCCAGTTCGGCCATCTCGTCGCGGGTGTCGAGCTGGATGCGGTAGTCGAAGTCGCCGGCAGCCACACGGCGGGAGCCGTGTCCTAGGTGACGCAACGGCCGAAACACCCACCTGTAGGTGAGCACGCCGATGGCCGTGAGCAGCCCGACAGCGGCGATCGCGGCGGCCCAGGTGACCACAATCAGCGTCCGGTACCGGCCCCGGACCTCGTGCGATAGGTCGTGGAGCCGCCCTTGGAGGTAGGTCGGCAACTCGCCGGTGAGTACCGCGAGCCGTTCGAGGTGGGGGGCCGTGGCAAACAGGACGGCGCGGCCGGGGACGGCTGAGGGCAGGCCGAGCGGTCCGGCCGCAGCCGCAGGGTCGGCGGCGATCACCTCGATGGCCGCCAGGCACTCGGCGATCTCCCGGGCCGTGTCCCGTTCTTGGGTGCGGTCGGCGAAGGGCATGTCGTCGACTTCACCCGCCTCCAACTCCCAGCAGTAGGTGGAGAGCGCATCGGCCGTCGCCCGCACACCGACCACGAAGTCGTTGGGGTCGGTCTCGGTGGCCAGGGCCCGGGCATGTGTCAGCCGCAGCATGGCCACCCGGTCGTCGAGCGTGGCTGCCAGCGGTAGCTCGGCGGCCCGGCTGGACAACGCCCGCACGAGCCGGCGGTAGGAGTAGACGCCGAGGAAGCTGCTGGCCGAAAGCGCCCCTACCATCACGCCTACCAAGAGGCCGCCGAGCAGGAGCTTGTCGCGGATGGGCCGGCGCTTGGCCATGATCGATTCCTGGCGGGCGGCGCGGGCCGGCCCGGATCGCGGAGGGGGGATGGGCCGGGAGAGTAGCAGCCGCCACCCCGGCACAAAAGCCAGGATTCCCGGGCTATTCGCCGTTCCAGCGGCTGCGTGCCTGACCGGGCTATGGCTTTCAGTAGGCTCCTACACCAAGCCCCACTTCTTGCGGAGATACCACTCGGCAATCATGCACGCGGCCAGGAGGAGCAGCATCGGCCAGGTGTTCCAGGGCGAGAAGATCCACTGCTCGCGGCTCTCATACACCGCCGGCCGCTCGGCAAGCTCCTCGAAGATGCCGGGCACCTCTTCGGGCAGCCGCACACCGCCACTGGTGGCCTCGGCCAGCTGCCGCATGAGCAGGGGATTTGCCCGCGGGTTGGCAAGTTCCAGATCCTGGCGGTAGACGGTGAATCTCGCCGACCGTTCCCGCGGTTCGGCCTCGCCCGCCCGCCGGGCCCGGACGACGAGCCGCCAATCCCCCGGCTCGACGCACTCTGTGACGGTGCCCGAGAAAGCGTCTCCGACGGGGACAACCCGCACGAGCCGCGACTGTCCCGTCGGCGACGTGACGACCGCCTCCAATGAGATGTCGCGGCGGCCCTCCCCCTCGGCGGTCGTGATGCCGGCGTCGAACTCGAGCGGCGTGCCCGGCGGGAGTCGCCGCTGGGCCAGCCGCAGCCAGAGCGAATCGGCCTCGGAGTCGTCCTTGCGGGCCAGCCAGAGGACCAGCTGCCGCCAGAACCGGCGATGCTGTTCGGCCGCCCCCTGCATCACCCATCTCCAGGTGGAGTCGGCGGCGAAGGCCACGACCCTGCCGGCGCCGAAGTCGCGAGCCACGAGCAGCGGGGTGCCGTCGGCCGTCACCGCCAACGGCTGGGCGGAGGCCACGAGGCGGCCTAGTTTGTTGGCGCCGGCAAGCTCGGGTAACTCCGCCCAGGCAGCCCGGGTGGTGGCGTCGTCACTGCCGAGCCGGAGGATCGAGATCCCGCCGAACCGTGGGTCGGGCAGCATGCGAACCGGCCCTGGGAGGTGCAACCCCGGCCGCACCGGCTCGTCGAACGCCTGCCGCGCGAGCCGATCGGGCTCGAAGGGCATGAGCCTGCCGAGGGCGGAACTCCCCCACCCGCCGGCCTCGAACGAGTGGAAGCCGCCCAGGAAGCCGATCCCCGCTCCGGCCCCGACCCGCTCGAGGATGGTTCGCAGGTCTTCCGGCCGGAGGGCGGCGGCATCGAGGTCACCGATCAGAAAGACGTCATAGGGGCTGGCGAGTTGCCGCCCTAGGTCGACCGGCCAGCGGTCGCGGCGGCCGGAGTCGATCCAGCGGAAGTCGACTTTCATGTCGGGACTCGAGGCGAGCACCCGCCGCAGGAACCGCTGCTCCACCCGCAACGCCCCCTCGAGATAGAGCGCCCGCAGGCCGCCGTCGATCACGTTGACAAAGGTGGACATTTCGTTGTTGGTGAGCACCACCTCGCCATCCTGCGGCTCGACGCGGAGCGTGAGCTTCCGCTCACCGAGGCTGCGGGGCGTCCACTCGAGGCGAACCGGCTGCTCGCCAACCTCGCCCGGCGTGCTCACGGTGGTCCGGGCAACCTCCTCGAAGCCACCGGTGTCGTCCTCGGCGAGGAGCACAACCGCCACCGCCTGCCCGGCCAGGCCTTCGAGCCGCACGCGGGCCGCGACTTCGAGCAGGTTCTCGAGGTAGACCGTCTCAGCCGCGGCCAGATTCACGATCGCCGCATCCCTGCCTTGGCCGCCTCCCCGCTGCTGTCCGAAGGTGACACTCCAGAGCGGCGTGCCGAGTTCGGCCAAGCTGCGAGCGACCGTCTGCGGCGGCACGTCGCGGGGCGGATAGGCATGCTGGGCGCCGTCGCTGAGCACGACGATGCCGGCGATCTGGCGGCCGGCGATAGACCGCACTGCTTCCTCGAGGGCTCCGCCGATGGCGGTCTCACCCGACGTTTCGGCGGCCGACCACGGCCCGAGCGGAAACGGCTCCCCCTCGGTAGCCACAAGCGGACGCAACTCCCGATCGAACGTCCAGGCAACGATCTCGAATCCGCCCCGCGCCACGAGGTCGCGGGCCCCAGGCTTCGCGGCTGCCAGTGTCGCGGTGAGTTGCTCCCAGCGACTCCGTCCCCCCTCGCCGTCGGCCACGGTCATGCTCTCCGAGGCATCGGCGAGCACGAGCACGACCCCCTGCTGCCGTGCCTTGCGGCTCGACACGATCGTGGGCCGCATCATGCAGGCGATCAATGCCAGGAACGCGGCCAGCCGCAGGGCGACGAGCAACAACCGGCGGCCGCTCCCCACCCGGGTCCGGTCAGGTGGGACGGCGAACAGCACGGCCGCCAGCGCCACGGTCACGAGCGCCACGAAGGCCCACGACCCGACGGGATCGAAACCGACGGTCAGCTCCTCGAGCCACGCCTCGTCGCTCATGGTCTCGCTCCGGCGACGGGAGGCAACGGGGGCGGACCGGACGTGCCGACAAGCGGTGCGGGAACCGGTGGCAGGGAGGATTCACCCGGGTCGACATCGGGATCGCCGGCCGTCTCACTGAACAAGGCCGCTGCGTCAGCCGCCGGCTCGGTGCCCTGGCGTGCCGCGTAGAAGCGATTGGCCACGATCCAGTCAGCCGCCATCGCCAGCGCGGCCAGAATGATCGTCCAGCCGAAGAGCTCCGACCCGATCCGCTCGAGGTTCACATCGCGGGCGAGTTCCTCCTCGGTGCGGGCCAGGCGGTGCCCAGGGCCGAGCACGTCGGCGAGTTGCTCGGCGGAGAGCCGCCGAAAGTCGGTGGCGGCGGGATCGAGATTGACGCTGAATCCGTCGGCCACTCCACCGGCGGCCCCTCCCGCCCGCACCGTGTAGTTGCCCGGCTCGAGCGTGGCGGTGACCGTCACCGTGCCCCGACCGCGGTCGATGGCCACCGGAAAGTCATCGTCTGCCGGCGTGTGCACGATGGCGGTTGGCAGGTCGCGACGGCCAAGGCGGAGCGTGACGGGTCGGCCGGCGCCGACATTGCGTTCATCGGCCGTGTCGATCGCGTGCAGCAGCGTCTCATTGGCCAGGATCAAAAACGGCCAGGGTTCGAAGCCGGTCGCCAGGATGTTCCAGGCCTCCGGATCGGCCGCCGCCTGCCCCACGGGAGTCGTGACCACGATGACAGTCCCCTGCCCCAGCCGATGCTCGAGGATGGCGGGCAGGCCGTTTCGGTAGGCGGCCACAACCGTGGCGGCCCCTCGGGCCGGACCCGCACCCGATTCCGGCACCTCAGCCGGACTAAACTCCCAGTGCCGGAACACCGGGTAGTCCTGCCAGGGCACTGCGTCGCCAACCCGCCGGAAGGCAGCCAGCACGGGATGGTCGAGCGCCTCCGGTGCCAGATAGTTGCCGGCATCAGGACTCCGCCAGACCCGCACGATGTCTCCCCCGAGCACGCCGCGGGATGCCACCGAATTGAAGCCGGAGGCACTGCCGGCAGCGGGGCCGAGCCAGACCACCAAGCCGTGCCCTTGGGCCACCCAGGCGGCGAGGGCCTCCCAGTCACGCTCCGCAAGCGGGGGCGGATCGAGGAGCACCATGCCGGCCGCCCCTTCCCAGTTGGTGGCGTCGAGTGAGGTAAAGTCAACCGGTTCGAGCGTGAAACGGGAAGTACCGGCCTTGCGGAGCGCCGCCGGGGCGAGGGCCTCGACCATGAATCGGCCGTTTCTCGCGGCCGGGCGGGCGGCCGCCACGATCACCCGCCCCGGCGAGCCCACCTCGACGGTGAACGAGCGGACGTCGTCGGCCGCCAGGTCATCGCTGCCTTCGAGCACCACGCGGCCCTGGCGGATGCCCGGCTCGAGACCGCCGACATCGAACGCGGTGGTCTCCGGCCGATCGGCCGATGGCGAGACGCTCTTCACGCCCCGCCGCACAAAGCGGCCGTCCGCCCCCAGGAGTTCCACGGCGACCGTCCTGGTGGCATCGGGCCCGGTCCGGCCGATCGTGGCCGCGAGCACGAGCGACGTGCCGGCGGCCACCCGCTCACCCGAGAGTTCGAGCGACTCGATCGCAAAGTTTCGTGGTGCTCCACTCCCGACATCCACGTAGAGGGTGATGATTCCCGCAGCTGCTTCGGCCGCAGCGTCTCCGGCGGGCGGCCCGCTCTCCCACGCGCCGCGGGAGCAGTCGGTGAAGACGTAGAGCTCGCGTTGCTGGAGTTCCGCGTCGGTGAGCAGCCGGCGGGCAGCGGCGATGGCGTTCGCCAACGACACGCTCGGTGACGCCGATGCCAGGCGGTCGATCCGGGCTGCGGCCGCCGCCGCCGGCATGAACGCGGGCGGCGTGCCCGCGGTGTCGACCACGGCCACCTGGCTGCCGGACGGCAGCTTGCCAAACAACACCCGGGCCATGGCCGCTGCCTGCTCGAGCCGGGTGCGGTTGCCCTCGCGAAGCGTCATCCGCGGCGAGGTGTCGAACACGAAGGCGGCGGCCACCGGTCCCTCCGACTCGGCGAGCCAGCCGGCACCCCGCAGGACCGGCCGGGCCAGCGCCAGGGCCACAAGCACGATCGCCGCCATCCGCAGGAGCAACAGAAGCAGGTGGCTGAGCTGAAGCCGGCGGCGGGTGGCGATGGCCCGCTCCTGGAGAAACCGCAGCGCGGGAAACGCGTGCGGCACTGGCTTCCGCCGCATCACGAGGTGCAGGATGATCGGCACGGCAACGAGGGCCACGCCTCCCAGGAGCAACGGTGAGAGGAAGCCGATACCCATCGTCTTAGAACCGCGCTCGGCGGTTGTGCAGGTATTCCATGAGCGCCCGATCAAACTGCATGCTCGTGTCGAGTGGCACGTAGTCGACACCCGCCCGGAAGCACCAGGCCCGGTACTCCTCGCGGAAGGTCTCGACGGCCTTCAGGTAGCCGGAGCGGGCCGCATCGGCGTCGATCACGAGCCGGTCACGTGTTTCGGGCTCCGTCAGCTCCACCATCCCCTCGAAGGGAAACCGCACCTCTCCCTCGTCGAGCACGTGGAACAGGATCACGTCATGACCGCCGTGCCGGAGCCGCAAGAGCGCGTCACGAATCGGCGGCGGATCGGCCAGCAGGTCGCTGAACACCATGACGAGCGACCGGTGCCGAAGCATCGCCGCCACCTGGACGAGGCTGCCGGCGATGTCGGTCTTACCGGAGGGGGCCACCTTGGAGAGGACCGAGAGCACCTGGGGAATCTGCGACCGCCGCGAGCGGGCCGGCAGGGACGTCCGCACCTTCTCGTCAAACACCATCAACCCGCAGGGATCCTGCTGGTGAACCATGAGCCAGCAGAGGGCCGCCGCCAGCGAGATCGAGTAGTCGAGCTTCGTGAGCTCCTGGCGATAGGTGTAGGCCATCGAGGCACTGGCGTCGACCACCAGGTAGCCGGTGATGTTGGTCTCGGCCTCGAACTTCTTGACGTAGTGCTTGTCGGTCTTGGCGTAGACGAGCCAGTCGATGTCCTTGGGGTCGTCTCCGGAGGCGTAGCGACGGTGCTCGCTGAACTCGACCGAGAAGCCCTGGTAGGGGCTGGCATGGAGTCCCTGGAGGAAGCCCCTGACAATGAACTGGGCGCGGAGATCGAGCCGGGCGATCTGTCTGACCACCTCCGGCTTCAGGTATTCCTCAACCGCGCGGGGCATCGCCGCCTGCGTCTCAAAAAGGGGACTGTCCTGTTGGGGACAGTCGCCCGGCTTCACTTGACGAACTTGGGAATCTCGGGTTCGGGGGTCTCCTTCACGAGCCGCTCGATGATCGACTCGCTGGTGAGCCCCTCCGCCTGAGCCTGGAAGTTGGTGGCGATGCGGTGCCGCAGGACGGGCACGGCGATCCGGCGGATGTCGTCGAGCGACACGCTGAACCGCCCGTCCATCGCCGCCATCGCCTTGCCCCCCTGGATCAGGAACTGGCCGGCCCGGGGGCCGGCGCCCCAGTCCACCAGTTGGGCCACGTAGGGGGGCGCCTGCGGATCCTTCGGCCGCGTCGCCCGCACGAGCCGAGCCACATACTTCACGATGTATTCGCTGACGGCCACGCTTCCGACCACCTTCTGGATGTTGACGATCGCGCGGCCGGAGAGGACCTTGCGAACCTCGGGCTTCTCCAGCCGCGTGGTCGCCATCAGAATCTGCTCTTCCTCGGGGGCCGTCGGATAGCCGACCTTGATGTTGAACATGAAGCGGTCGAGCTGGGCCTCGGGGAGCGGATAGGTGCCCTCCTGCTCAATCGGGTTTTGGGTGGCGATCGTGAAGAACGGGTCGGGCAGTTTGTAGGTCTCCTGCCCCACCGACACCTCCCGCTCCTGCATCGCCTGGAGAAGCGCTGCCTGCGTCTTGGGGGGCGTGCGGTTGATCTCATCGGCGAGGAGGATGTTGGTGAAGATCGGGCCTTCGACGAAGCGAAACACCCGCCGCCCCTGCTCATCGTCGAGCACGTTGGTGCCGGTGATGTCGGAGGGCATCAGGTCGGGCGTAAACTGGACCCGCTTGAATCCCACATCGAGGATCCGGGCGAGCGTGGAGACCATCAGCGTCTTGGCAAGCCCCGGCACGCCCTCGAGCAGGCAGTGCCCGCGGGTGAAGATAGCGGCGAACAGCTGCTCGATCACATCGGTCTGACCGATGATCACCTTCTGGAGTTCCTCCTGCATCAGCCGCCGGTGCTGGGCGAACTCCTGGAGGATGTCATCGAGCGTCTTGGGGCGGGATGCGGTTGACACGCCTGTCGTCCTGGGAGGTGCCGGAAACTCTGCCGAGCGAGGAACGTTCAGTATCGGCCCTGCCACGCCACACGGCAAACCCCGGGCCCGCCGAGCGGGTGCCGACCTGCTACGATTCCTTGAGAGGAAGCGGGTTCTTGATCTTTCGGAGACGTCGGGCCATGCACTGCACACGCCGCCTGCGGCTCGCTGCCGCGTTCGGTCTGGTGCTGGCCTGCCTGGCAGCCTGCGGCGGGAGCCAGCTTGCCGCCGCCGAGCCGCTCGCAGCGGGCAAGATCCAGCAGGCGGTCGAGAAAGCCCGCGACTTTCTCGTGCGGCAGCAGAAGGGGGACGGCTGGTGGGAGGCGATGCACTCCGCCGACAAGCGGGTGGGGGCGACGGGGCTCGTGCTGCTCGCATTGGCCAACGCCGGACTCGACGACACCGCCCCCGCGGTCCGCCGGGGCCTCGCCTGGCTCCGAACCCAGGTGCCCAACGACACCTACGCCGTGTCGCTTCAGACCATGGCCCTGGCGATGCTCGCGCCAGAGGCCGATGCGGCGATCCTCGCCCGCAACGTCGCCTGGCTCGAGGAGGGCCAGGTGCGGGCCGGCCCGGGCGCCGGATCCTGGTCATACAAGCAGACCCCGGGCGGCGGCATCGGCGACAACTCGAACACGCAATTCGCCTTGCTTGCCCTCCACGAGGCGGCCCGGGCCGGGATTGCCGTCCGCGAAGAAACTTGGGTTCGCTCGCAGCAATACTGGGCCTCCTGCGCCAACGCCGACGGCTCCTGGGGCTACTCGGGCCGCTCTCCCGGCACCGGCAGCATGACCTGCGCGGGCATCACCAGCATCTGGATCACGGCGGAGCACGTCGGCACGCCCGACGCCCGCGCCGCCCAAGCTACCGTGTCCTGCTGTGGCGGCGGCCAATCACCCCAACTGCTCGAGCGGGGCCTCGACTGGCTCGGCCGCCGGTTCAGCGTGACTCAAAACCCGGGCACCGGCGGCGACACCTGGCTCTATTACTACCTCTACGGCCTCGAGCGGGTGGGGCGGTTCACGGCCCGGCGATACATCGGCGAGCATGACTGGTACCGCGAGGGAGCGGGGATGTTCGTGGACGCCCAGGATCAACTCAGCGGCCAGTTCGTAGCCCGGCGGATCGAGGATGCCACGGTTGCCACGAGCTTCGCCCTCTTGTTTCTCGCAAAGGGCCGCCGGCCGGTGCTCGTGGCCAAGAGCCGCCATTCACCAGACGCCGACTGGAATCGCCACGGCCATGACATCGCCCACCTCGTCGAACATGTCGAGTCGCGTTGGCAGAAGGACTACCCAGCTGGTCTCTCCTGGCATGTCCTCGACGCGCCGGCAGCAAGCCACGCCGATCTCATGCAGGCGCCGGTGTTCTGGCTGTCGGGCAAGTCGCTCTTCGACCTCGGGCCCGATGCTGGCCGGCGGCTGCGAGCCTACATCGACGACGGGGGCTTCATCTTCGCCGAGGCCTGCTGCCCGCGGAGCGAAGAGTTCGACCGTCGGTTCCGCCAGCTCGTGGGGGAAATCTTCCCCGAGCCCGAATACCGGCTCAACCTCCTTCCCCCTGAGCATCCCGCCTGGAATGCCGAAGAGATCGTGCCGCCGGGGCTCCAGCGGCCGCTCCTGGGAGTCGACTACGGCTGCCGCACGAGCCTGATCTACGCCCCGGCCACCGACGGCGAAGCCAAGGGAGGGATGCCGAGCCTCTCCTGCCTGTGGGAACTCGGTGGCCCCGCGAGGAAGCGGCTGCCCCCCGCCGTCCTGCGAGAGGTCGAGGCGGCGCTTGCGATCGGGACCAACGTGCTCGCCTACGCCACCAACCGGGAGCTCAAGCGAAAGGACGAGCTCTTCGACGTCGCTCCGCCGGCCGACGCCCCGGCCCGCCAGTTCGAACGGGGGCAGCTTGCGATCGGCAAGCTGCGGCACGCCGGCCAGTGCGACGCCGCCCCCGCGGCACTCGCCAACATTCTCCGGGCCGCCGCCCGCGAAACCGGCATCCGGGTCGACGACGTGCCCGCCCTGATCGATCCGGCCGACGAGGCCCTGTTCGACTACCACCTGGTATTCATGCACGGCCGGCAGGCCTTCGCCTTTGACGCCTCGCGGCGGGAGCGAATCGGACAATTTCTCGAGCGGGGCGGCACGCTGCTGGCCGACTCCGTCTGCGCCTCGACGGCGTTTACCGCGGCCTTCCGCCAGGAGATCGCCCAGATCCTGCCGGGCAAGCCGCTCGAGGAGATTCCTGCCGACGACCCGATCTTCACCGCCGGCGAGTACGGGGGCTACGACATCCGGGAGGTGACCCTCCGCGAGCCGGCCGGCGGAGACGGGCCGCTGGGCGTCCGCAAGCGGCAGACGACGCCTCGGCTCGAAGGCATCCGGCTGGGCGACCGGTGGGCGGTGATCTTCTCACCATACGACCTCTCCTGCGCGCTTGAGAAGCAGAACTCGATGGAGTGTTCCGGCTACGGCCGCGACGACGCCGAGAAGATCGCGCTCAACATCGTGTTGTATTCACTTCATCAGTGATCACATCAATGATCTGCACCGCTCGCCAACCATGCCGTTCGCTCACGCCGAGGAAAGTGGCTCGAGGGGGCTGGCGATCAGGTTCTCACGAGTCGTCCCGCGAACCCGTGAGGAAACTCGCATAGTAGAGCAGTGTGAACACGCTCTGCAGCGTGCCGGCCACGTAGGTCCAGGCGGCCGCGTTGAGCACCGAATTGACGGCCGGCATGTCGGCGACCGGCACGATGCCGAGATGGACCAGTTGCGCCTTGGCTCGGTTGCTGGCGTCGATCTCCACCGGCAGGTTCACGAGTTGGAAAAAGACCGTGCCAGCGAAAAGCGCGATCCCCAGCCAGGCGACGGGCTTGAGAGCGATCGCCAGACCGATCATGAACACGATCAGCCCCAGGCCGCTGCCGAAGTTGGCCACCCCGACCGCCGCGTTGCGGATCGACATGAGCGAGTAGTTCTCAGCGTCTTGGAGGGCGTGGCCCGCTTCATGGGCCGCGATCCCCACCGCCGCCAGCGATCGCGAGTCGTAGACGTCTTGAGAGAGCCGCAAGACCTTGGCCTGGGGGTCGTAATGGTCGGTGAGGTGGCCGGCCACTGGCTCGATCGTGACCTCGGTGGCACCGGCTGAATCAAGGATGTGGCGGGCGGCTGCGGCCCCAGAAAGCGGGGCCGGCTCCCGTGCGGCCGCGGCAAACGACGACTGCACCTTCCACTGGGCCCACATGGCCAGCAGCATGGCTGGGGCGATCCAGACGAAATACATGGGGTCTAAAAACATCGGAATTTCTCCAGCCTGGCACGAAACCGCACACGCCGTGCTCCGAGCGTATTCTAGCCACGAGGCTGCCAGCCGGCGGCCCCGACGTCTCTCGAGCGACCGGTCCAACCATGTTCTACGCACGCCATGCCTGCCTGGTTCCCCGCCTGGTGCACTTGTTCGGCCGGCCTGCCGGCCGTTTGGGTCTTGGTCTCTTGGCCGCCCTCCTCGGCATGGCCGGCTGCGGCGGCCCACGCCAGCAGTCACTCTCCGAAACGGCAGCGCTCGAAGAGCCCGCCGCCCTCTGCGAGCGGATCGACGCGGTGCTCGCCGCGGCGCGGGACACCCGACGACTCGACGCCTCCGTGCATGGCGCCTGGCAGGCGGTCCACGGAATCCTGGCCTTCGGTGCCGGCCTCCCGCTCGCACACGGCGGCGACGTCTCGCCCGCTCTCGACTACCTGCTCGGCGGCGGGCCGATCGCCGGCTGGGCTCTTCGCCCCGGCGATCCGGGGGTGATCGCCGTGGTCGAGGAGGGCAGCACAACCGGCCAGGGGCATCCCGACCAGTGGCTCGGCTACCTCTCGCAGTGTGGTGTGGCGAGCGAAGGCCTGGCCCTTGTTGGCGGCCTGCCGCTCGAGACGCCGCTCACGGTGGCTGGCAGGTCGTTCACGCTGGCCGATCTCTTTGCCCAGGCGCGGCACGATATCCGGCCAGGCCAGGAGGCCTCTTGGACGCTCATGGCGCTGGCGGCCTACCTTCCGCCTACTGCCGAGTGGCGGGCCGGAGACGGCCGCCGCTGGACTACGGAGGACGTTGTGCGGATGGAGGCTGAGAGCGACATCATCGGCGCGGCCTGCGGCGGCACCCACCGCCTCTACGGCCTGGCGGCGGCAGTCCGGGCCTACCACACCGCCCACGGCGAGCCACCGCCGGAAAGCGGCTGGGCAGCCGCTGAGGAGGTGCTCTTCGACTACCTCGACCGCGCCCGGCAGTTCCAGCAACCGGACGGCAGCTTCTCGGTGCAGTTCTTCGAGCGGCCCGGTCGGTCGCCCGACGTGTTCGCCACGCTGGCCGCCACCGGCCATATCTTCGAAGTGCTCGCGCTCGTGCTCGACGACGAGAGCCTCGCCGAGCCGTGGGTGACGCGAGCGGCAAAGCGGCTCGTGACGCTTCTCGAACGGACGGCTGACGTCGACGTCGAGTGCGGCGGCCTTTACCACGCAGCCCACGGCCTGGCGATCTACCGCCGCCGCATCTGCCCGCCCGTGCCAGCAAGAATTCCGGCGGCCACCCCCTCGCCCGACCGGTCGCTTTTCCGGCCGGAAGCTGATTGATAGGCTCGCCGGTGGGCACGTGGCTGGCTGTCCCTGGAAATATCCTCCCCGTGCACGGACTCATTTTCTTCTACATCCAGAAGTTTGCCGACACCCTGGCGGCGGCTTCGTCGGCCACCGTCTCGGGCGGGGCACTGCGGTCGAGCGTCATCGAGCGGTTCGCGGGCTACCTGCCAGCCGGCACCTACCCCGACGCGGAGGCGGTCGGCCTCTTGGAGTCGATCGCCGCCCACCTCGGAGAGCCCCTCGACCACACCCTGACACGCTTCGGCGAGTTTCTCGCCCCCCACCTTGTGAAAGTGGCCGGGCCGCTGCTCGACCCGGCCTGGCGGACGCTCGATCTCCTGGAGCACACCGAGGACTTGATCCACGCGATGGTCCGCACCACGCGGCCAGGAGCCGAGCCGCCGGTGCTCGAGGCGGTGCGGGTTGGTCCGACCGAGCTGCATCTCGTCTACAGTTCCCGGCGGCGGCTCTGCATGCTCGCAACCGGTCTCGTGCGGGGCATCGCCCGGCACTACGGCGAGAAGGTGATGATCGAGGAACCGGGTTGCATGCTCCGTGGCGACCCGTTCTGCTCGTTTGTTGTCCGCAGCTTGGGACGTGACACGCACGCCTCCGGCTCACCTGCATGCGAGACGGTCGTTCTGCCCCCGGGAGCGGCCTCGGTCTCGGTCATGATCGATGAGGTCGGTAACGACCCGGGGCTCTATGACGACCTCGACCGCGAGCCTGTGCCGGCCCGAATCGGCAACCACCCAGTGCTCGGCCTGATCGGCTCGGGTGCGATGGGGCGGGTCTACCTGGCCCGAGACGAGCTGCTCGACCGCAGCGTGGCCATCAAGGTGATGCGTCGCTCGCGGGCCCGCGACGCCGGGGCCCGGCAGCGGTTTCTCCGCGAGGGCCGAACCGCAGCGGCCATCTGCCATCCGCATGTGCTCACGATCCATGGCGTAGGCGAGCACGAGGGGCGTCCCTACCTTGTGATGCAGTACCTCGAGGGGCTGCCGCTGTCGGCCTGCCTGATGCCGCTGCCGGTGCCGGTCGTGCTGCGGATCGGCCGGGAGATCGCCACGGGGCTCGCCGCCGCCCATGAGCGGGGCCTCGTCCACCGAGACATCAAGCCCGCCAACGTGTTTCTCGAGGGGCCGGGCCGCAGCGTGCGGATCATCGACTTCGGTCTGGCCCGCGGCATCGAGGATGATTCCGCCACGATCACGGTCGAGGGGGCCGTGGTGGGCACGCCGGCCTACATGCCACCGGAACGGATCAACGATGACGTCCTCGACGCCCGCAGCGACATCTTCGGCCTCGGCGTGATGCTCTACGAACTGCTCTCCGGCCGCCTGCCCTACAAGGGCAACTCGATGGTGGCGATGCTCGCCGCGATCTCCCGGGGCAACCCGGTGCCGCTATCGACTGTGGCGGCCGCCACACCACCCGAGGTCTCAAACCTCGTGATGCGGCTCATGGCTCAGCGGCGGGAGGACAGGCCGGCCGACGCCCAGACGGTCGCCACGGAACTGGCCGCCCTCGAGCGTCGCTTCGGCGGCAGCGAGCTCTAGCCTGCGGCAGCTAGCGGCCGCGAATCGCATCGAGCCCGACGGACACGGCCGCGGCGAGCACTTCGGGGTCGCCGCCCCACTCGATCGTGGTGGCGGTCTCGGCGACCATGTCTTTGAGCTGGGCGGTGCCCTTGGCAAACTCATCACCCCCGATCACGAGGGCTAGGGGAATGCCCCGCTTGCTCGCGAGTTTGAGCTGCTGGCCCAGCTTCTTTGGCTCAGGGAAGAACTCGACGGCGATCCCCGCCCGCCGCAGGGCCGCGGCGATCCGCAGATAGTCGGCCAGGTGGGCAGCGTCAAACTGAACGAGGAACACTTCGGCCGGCGTCTCGGGACCGCCGGTGGCCCCTAGTTCCTCGAGGCCCGCCAGCAGCCGGTCGATGCCCAGCGACGCGCCGACGCCCGGCAGCGGCTGCTTCGTATAGAGGGCCGCGAGGTTGTCATACCGGCCGCCAGAGCAGACGCTGCCAAGCGCGGGGAGGTCGTCGAGAAAACTCTCGAGCACGATGCCGGTGTAGTAGTCGAGCCCCCGGGCGATCGAGGGATCGACGACAACGCGGCCGGCTGGCACGCCGGCCGCCGTCGCCCCTGCCATGAGCCCCTCGAGCGCGGCCACGCCCACGGCGCCCGTGGCGGTTGTGCCGGCCAACTCGGCCAGCCGTCCGAGGACTTCGGCGGGCGGCCCGGCGAGGCGGGCCATCTCCAGGAGCGTTGCTACTGCGGCCTCAGCCACGCCCTGCCCGGTGAGCTCGGCCGCCACGGCCGCGGGCGTCGCCTTGCCGAGCTTGTCGAGGCTCCGCAGCACGTCGGGAGCCCGGTCGGCGAGGCCGAGCCGCTCGAGGATGCCAGCCAGCACCCGCCGATCGTTGAGCTTGATCGTAAAATTCTCTAGGCCGATCGCGGCCAGGAGGTCATGAACAACGAGCACCATCTCGAGGTCGGCCACGGGGCTCGTGGTGCCGATCGTGTCGAAGTCGCACTGCATGAACTCGCGGTACCGGCCCCGCTGCGTGTTCTCCCCCCGCCACACGGTCGCCATGTGGTATCGCTTGAAGGGCAGGCCGAGTTCATTCACATGCTGGGCAGCAAACCGGGCAAAGGGAACGGTGAGGTCGAACCGCATTCCCACCTCCCGGCCACCGTGGTCGGTAAACCGGTAGAGCTGCTTGTCGGTCTCCTCGCTCCCCTTGCCGGTCAGGATCTCGAGGTATTCAAGCGCCGGCGTGTCGATCGGCGCGAAACCGTAGGAGCGGTAGACGCGGCGGGCCACGTCCAGCACCCGCTCCCGGACGAGGGCCTGGGCCGGCAGGTGGTCGCGAAAACCCTTGAGGGTGCGTGGCTGGATCATGTGGTCACTACCGGGCCCTGCCCGGCGAAGCTCAGAGGATCTGAAGGAGCGGCGGCTTGAGGCCGCGGATCGACCTGGTGCGGTTTTTCTTCCGGCGGCCGTCGCCAACCGACTCGCCGCCGGGACCGAGCACCGCGTCCATATATTCCTCGACCTGCTCCGGCGTCTCGAAATACTGGTCATACACCCAGTCGTCCTCATACTCGCACTCGTCGGTCGTGTACTCGCGACAGATCTGCGGGCGGGTCTCGTAGATGCCACAGCGGTGGTCGTCCTGGAGGTGCTTGCAGACAGTGTGCACGCAGACGTACCAGTCGCCCTCCTCGGTAAACACCGAAGCCTGGTCGTGAAGCAGGAACCAGCGGATGTATTCAAACTCCTCCCGCGTCGTCGGCTTCTCGAGCGGCAGGGCAAAGTAGCGGCAGCACTTGGCGGTGCAGAACTCGCAGAGCACTTTGTCTTTGGCGACGGTGTCTCGCTTCGGCTTTGCGGCGAGCAGGGGGAGAGGAATGTCGGCAAGCGGCATGGTTGGGCTCCGGCGTGCGGCAGGAAAGGCCACGAATCAGGCCAGCACTATACCGGCGGCAGGCCCGCGGTGGAGGGGAGCCGGGAAGGAATAGCCTCTGGCGCCGGGGATCGTACGGCTTGCTGGCCAAGGCTGTTCCAGTTTCCCTGCCCAGGCCCCCCCTTGAGCCCGAGCGATATACTGGAAATTTTCAGGCGGTAGGTTTCTCGCCGCTGGTGCCGACCTTTGGTTTGCGAAGAAGGGAGTCTCGCCGATGCCGAAGCGCTGGCTTGTCCGCCCTCACGACGCAACCGCGGTCGCAGCGCTTGAACGCTTGGCCGGCGTGCCGGGAGTCGTGGCGTCGCTCCTGGTGGGCCGCGGCGTCACCGACCCGGCGGCTGTGAAGGCGTTTCTCGCCGGCACGCTCACCGACCTCCGCGATCCCGAGACGCTCCCGGGCGTGCCGGAGGCTGCCGACCGAATCCTCGCGGCCGTTCGGGCCGGCCGGCGGATTGTGATCTACGGCGACTACGACGCCGACGGCATGACGGCGACGGCGATTCTCATCGGCTGCCTCGAGGCGCTCGACGCGGCACCTCGGTGGTATGTGCCCAACCGGTTCGAGGAGGGCTACGGCCTCAATGCCGACGCCCTCGAGAAGCTCGCCGCCGAAGGGGCGAACCTCGTGATCACGGTCGACTGCGGGATCGCGAGCGTGGCCGAGGCGGCGCGGGCGCGAGCGCTCGGCCTCGAACTCATCGTGACCGACCACCACTCATTCGCCGAGTCGCTCCCTGAAGCCGACGTGCTCGTGCACCCGCGACTTCCGGGCACGGCCTATCCATTTGGCGAACTCTGCGGTGCGGGCGTGGCCTTCAAGCTGGCCTGGGCGATCGCCACGCGGGCGAGCGGCGCCAAGCAGGTGACGCCGCGGCTCCGTGAGATGCTTCTGCGGGGCGTCGGCCTGGCGGCCCTGGGCACGGTGGCCGACGTGGTGCCGCTGGTGGACGAGAACCGGATCATCGTGCGCCGCGGGCTCGAGTGTCTCCGGCAACGGGGAGGACCGGGCCTCGCCAAGCTCCTCGAACTGGCGAGCCTGCATGAGAAGTCGGCCCTCGAGAGCGAGGACGTGGCCTTCCGCCTCGCCCCGCGGCTCAACGCGGCCGGCCGGTTCGGCGAGGCGGCCAAGGGAATCGAACTTCTGACCACGGCCGACGTTGCCCGGGCCGAAAGCCTGGCGAGCTACGTCCACGACCTCAACATCCGCCGTGAATCGGAGGAGCGGAGCATCATCCTGGCCGCCACGAAGCAGGCCCTCGAGCAGTTCGATCCCGTGGCCGACGCGGCCCTTGTCCTGGCCGACCGTGGCTGGAACGCCGGGATCGTGGGGATCGTGGCCGGCCGGCTGGCCGAACGATTTCACCGCCCGGTCATCCTGATCGCCCGGGGCGCACACGAAGGGCTCGTGGCCTCGGGGAGCGTGCGGAGCGTGCCCGGCTTCGACGTCCACGCTCCGCTCATGGCCTGCCGGGAACTGCTCCTGACCTGCGGCGGCCACGCGGCGGCCGCGGGCCTGCGGATTGCCGACGGTCGGATCGACGAATTTCGGCAGGCTTTCGTGGCTGAGGTGGCAGCCCGGATGCCGATCGAGCTCCGTCGCGCACAGCTCTCGATCGACGGCGAGACCACGCTCGCGGGCCTCACGCTCTCGTCGGTCGAGCAGATTGAAAAGCTCGCGCCGTTTGGCCAGGGCAACCGCCGGCCGGTGCTCTGCGCATCGCGGGTCGCGCTCGCCGAGCCGCCGCGTGCGATCGGCGGCGGTGCTCGCCACTTGGCGATGCGGCTCGTGCAGCACGGCGCGAAGATCCGGGGCGTCGCCTTCGGCGGCGCCGAGTGGCTGCCGCATCTGCCAGCGCCGGGTCAGCCGTTCCTGATCGCCTTCAAGCCAAAGATCAACGAGTTTCAGGGACGGCGGACCGCCGAGCTCGAACTCGTCGATTGGAGACCCGATGGCATCGACGTCGGCACCGACCTGCCGCAGGCAGCCACGGCGGCATCCTGAGCCAGAGACACCACATATATGATGGATCAGCTGGTTCGCACCGCCCTGGCCTGCTCGGTGGCCGTTTGCCTCGCCCTCGACAGTGGCTCGTCTGCCCGTGGTGACGACTGGCCCCAGTGGATGGGCCCGCGGCGAGACGGCGTCTGGCGGGAGGCCGGGCTCGTGGCGGCGATTCCCGCGGCGGGCCTGCCGGTGACGTGGCGGGTGCCCGTCAAGGGGGGCTATGCAGGGCCGGCGGTGGCGGATGGCCGCGTCTATCTCTTGGATTACGACCGGCCAGCCGGGGATGTGGCCAACAGCCCCAACGACCGCACCGAGCTTGTCGGCCGTGAGCGGGTGCTGTGCCTCGACGCCGTCACAGGAAAGCTTCTTTGGACGCACGAGTATGACTGCCCCTACGCGATCTCCTACGCCTCGGGGCCGCGGTGCACGCCCACGGTGAGCGGCGGCAAGGTGTACACGCTCGGCGCCGAGGGCAACCTCGCCTGCCTCGAGGCCGAGACGGGACGGGTGCTCTGGGCCAAGGACTTCAAGCGGGACTATCAGGCCCCGACGCCGATCTGGGGCTTCTGCGGCCATCCGCTCGTCGAAGACGACCTGCTCATTTGCCTGGTCGGCGGACCCGGCAGCGTGGCCGTGGCCTTTGATAAGGAAACGGGCCAGGAGCGGTGGCGGGCCCTCACGGCCAGCGAAAGCGGCTACTGCCCCCCCACGATCATCGAGCAGGGCGGCACGCGGCAACTCATGATCTGGGACGCCGACAAGCTCAACGCCCTCGAGCCCGCCACCGGCCGCGTGCTCTGGTCGCAGCCGCTCAAGCCCATGTATGGGATGTCGATCATGGCCCCGCAGGTAGCCGACACGCCCGCCGGTCGCGTCCTCTTCGCCAGCGGGATCGGCGGGGTGGG